>ERZ887849.93-NODE-93-length-85453-cov-56.206234_pt1 | contig 85453 bp, 49 predicted proteins | sample MGYA00521267_ERZ887849 | MGnify/ENA primary metagenome ERZ887849 (study PRJEB32303, sample SAMEA104408601) | aquatic metagenome | biome: Brackish water; feature: Pelagic; material: water | place: Baltic Sea | collected 2014-06-06T16:11:00 | depth 2,863 m ...
ATAACGCCTGCCGTAACCGGGCACGAACGGATGACTTTGATTGTGGTTGCCGCGTGACTGAGTGCTCCGGTTCACGGCTTTGTTATGCCACAGTACCTGTTCGGCAGTTTCAATCGGGCTTCCATGTAAACCGACCAAAGCGGCCCGTCCCCGAAGGAAGGATCGGCAATTCTCGCCAATTGTCCTTACCCTCGATCATGACCTTGGCTCCACCTTTTTTGGGGTCGGGAAAGGAACGTGTTACAAACCCATCCGGCGACCAGTTGGGATCGTCGCCACGCCCTGCTTTTCGCTTGCTCTTCCCGTCACTTCGAACAACGTAGACATGAAATGTTGCAGCAATAAGCTGGTCTCTTTGGGGATTATGTTTTCCTGTGAAACGGCTCATATGGGTCATCTCGACGCCTTCCCAGTGCGCAATCCATTTGCCATCAGGTGACCACGAAGGCACTTTCTGTTCGATGGGCAAATTTAGGGTTTTGTCGTTTTCGGTCCGCACTGGCGAAATGGGTTTCGCATCGCTGCCGTCGAGATTACTGAGCCAGACTCGGTAATTGCCGCTTCGATTGGAAACGAACGCCACCTTTTTTCCGTCGGGCGAGACAACGGGCATCGCGTTGCTGAACTTGATCTGCTGGGCATCACTGAACAGTCGCCGTGACTCCATCGTCTCGGTGTTCATGATGCGCAACTGACTGTTGGCCGCCGGGTCCTGAGCACCTTTTTCCGGCGTGGAAACCATCCATACGACGTGCTTCGAATCAGGCAACCAGGAAGGAATTCGATTTCTCCCGGATTGCGTAAGCGGCTTATGTTTTTTTCCGTCGGCATCGCACAGCCAAAGGTTCAGGCCCTCCTTGCTTTGTCGCACATACACGACCATATTTCCGTTTGGCGACCAGGCAGGCATCATGCAGTCGCTCTGGCCGTCGGTAATCTGGCGTCTTGACGAGCCGTCTTCCATCACGCGATACAGTTGCAGCTTACCGGTGCCCTCCGCATAACTGACGATAACTTCTCTCGATCGTGCCGCGCCAGTCTCCTGAGCGACGGCCCAATTACTGCCGTGGCAAAGCAGACCGACGATGATCAATGCAAATCTGAGAAGGCGGGACAAATTAAACACTCTCATGAACTACAGACCTCTTAAGATGTCCGTGGCATAACAAAGCCATTCAGTCGGCATATGGCGGGGATAAACCCAATACCGGAGTTTTCTGCACGGCTCTGGCCTGATTCTAAGCGTTTTATTCAGTAGTACAAGTGATTTCAGCACACCCGGGAATAAAATGCATACCCCTTAATATAACACGACTGAGTCGTGGTTTTGACGAAAATCTTCCCTGTATGAGGCCCCTGTTCTGTGGATTAGAACAACCGCTGGGCCATCCACCCTGAAAACGACAAATAAGGCGGGGTGGCCACATTGGAAAGAAGGAGGGCCCGAGTAAGTTGGGTGTTTTTCGCCGTCTGGAGGTGCCGAGGCGGTTGTTTTTCGGGTGGATGGCCCACACTTTTCTTCACGCTTTTCTTCGAGGCATCTCCATGCCGCAAACGGTGTGACTTTCCATGTGGCACCTCCGCACGAGCAGAATCGCAGACCAACCGAGCAAAGCAGAGCTTTGCGGGCAGGCGTTCCCAAGCTCGAGCTTGGGAACGAGTTGGGAACTGTCTCGAATTGACTTCCCGATCTGCGTCCAATGCAGGGCCGGTTCCTATCGGCCGCTGTTCGCGGTGTCGGCCGGTGGGAACCGGCCCTACGAAGGTTGTTTCAGGACGGTTCCTAAGTAAACGAGTTGCTAAAAGACGAGAGGTCTTTTGACCGCTCAACCCCCTCTTCGTTTTCGCCTTGCCAGACAAGCAGGCCGGTCACTGCCCTGCGACGGGTTTGGGTAACCTCGCATGCATGCTTTCCAATCGACGATTCAGTTGCTGTCGCAATTGAGTGGCCAGCTTTGGTTGTTGATCACTTAAATCGTGTTGTTCGGAAGGGTCTGACTCAAGATTGTAAAGTTCCACTCGATCGTCTTCATAGAACTGCAGCAGCTTGTACTGCCCCATGCGAATACTCGACTGAGGGCGTGTACGACTGGTGACAAAGTCGTTAACACCAATCGCATCGGCTGCCTTTGCGAACCCGCGTTCCGGATGATAGTACGGAAAATGCCAGATCAGTGCGCGATCTTCCAGGTGCGTTTGTTGCGTTAAGACCGGTATCAGGCTCACTCCATCGTTTTCCGGAACTGCAACGCCCGCGACATCAGCAAATGTTGCCAGCAGGTCATAGCCGATAACAGGTTGTTTGCAGACCTCACCTGCACTGATTCGATCTGGCCAGCGAGCGATCAGGGGCACACGAATGCCTCCTTCGTAAAGATTCCATTTCGATCCTCGCAGAGGTCCGTTGGCAGTGAATTCCGGATGGCCCCCGTTGTCCGATGTAAACACAACAAGCGTGTCTTTCGCTGCGTCTGAATGGTCAACGGCAGCCAGCAACTCGCCGACGTAATGGTCCAACGTTTCTACAAACGCTGCATATTGAATTCGCTGTGCGCGAGCAGGTACATCCGCTGGAATAAGTCGCTCGTACTTTTCAACCAACCATAAGCACGGCGTCTTTACGGGAGTATGCACATAAAACTGCGACGCCATTGCAAACCAGGGGCCATCGTGTTCGCTGCCAACAAAGTCGACGACTTGTCGAATCATAGAATCGACAGGAAACCGGCCGGAGTCTGTGATTTGCTGCGGCTGGATCTTGCCCCACGAATAGGGATGGCTGCCGAAGTCTTCAACAGCGATCTGAAAGCCCTGCTGGCTCGGTCCATAAGTTGGGCTCCAACCCAGATACTTCTGATAATGAGCATTCAAATGCCACTTCCCGAAGAATGCCGTCTGATACCCGGAAGCAGCCAACACCTCCGGAATCGTTGTTTCGGCTAACGGCAGATTCAAAGTATATGGCGGCGCACGCAGCGGCGTTTCCGTATCGAGCTTCTGAAATCCAGCTTCATCCTTCGTTACAAATTCAAAGTTTAACCGAGCAGTTGTCTTGCCCGTCAAAATACTTGCACGCGATGCGGAACAAATCGGAGCTGGAGCGTACGCGTTTGTGAACCTCATTCCCTGCTTCGCCAAATGATCGAGATGCGGAGTCGAGTGCCACGGATGACCATAGCACCGAAGGTCTGCCCATGCCAGATCGTCGGCCAGAATGAATAAGACGTTCGGTCGTGATTGCTCGGCAACAACAGGCGTTGCAAAAACAGTGGTCGTTAAAACAACGATCGCGAAAAGGCGTTGAACAAACTGGTGGCAGATTCGCAACTCGGCAAGCCTTCGCCACCACAATGAATCGTCGGTTCGTTCGCAGCGTAACATTATCATGGATATGCCTTCAGGCTTCATCAGGCCGTTCGCGTGCAGAGTCTGAAGTTGGTGGGTCAGCCGCTAATGTTCTGAGTCAGGTATTCTCTGCCAGAAAATCCGTCCAGCCATTCCGCCACTCGCTGACGTTCTGCTTCCTTGAACACATCGAACGGAGCCGCCAATCGACCGGAACAGATTCCCGCCAGCCCCATCGAACATTTCAGCCCCTTCAAGTACGAGGAACCGTATTTGCCAAATGCATAAAGCTGCTGAAGCTCGACCACAATCTTCTGAAGTCGAGACGTTTCGGCTTCATTGTTAGCAACGATCGCTGCGAACAACTGGGTGAATAGTTTCGGGCAAAGATTTGCTCCCCCGGTCACTCCGCCAACTCCCCCCAGCCGCATCGCGTCAATCAACAACGCTTCCGGACCGATCAAAACCGGCCAGTTCTCACGTTTACTCGCAAGCTTGATCGCCTCAGCAAAGTATTCAAGATCTCCTGAACTGTCCTTGAGCCCCACAATATTGTCGTGATCAATTAATGCCGACAAGGTCGCGTCTTCGATGACGATTTTCACACAGCTGGGCATGTTGTAAAGCAACAGCGGAATGGGCAGAGCATCAGCAAGTTCCGTGAACCAGTGTCGCAGCTCAGTCTGTCCGGCGGGAAAATAAAACGGCGGCGCCGCGACAACGGCTTCGGCTCCGTTCTCCATCGCAAATGTCGCCAGAGAAACCGCGTCAACCAGCGAAGTGTCGGTAACACCAACATAGATCGGAAGACGGCCCGCCAACAGGCGATTCGTTTCTGAAATCAACGCCCGGCGTAGATGATCGCTGAGGCTGGGACCTTCACCCGTCGTACCCAGAATAAAAACGCCGTTCACGTTCGCTTCAACCTGCGATTCAATCAGCCGCTCAAGCCCGGCATAATCGAGCGTATCGCGGTCTGCAAGTGGAGTCACCAGTGGTGGCACGATGCCTAGAATTGTCATCTTGTATCCATCGTCGTTTGGTTGAAGTAATATTACGGGGGGGGGGATTTCAGTGCTGCTGCCCGCCGCCTGCTTTAATTATCGCACAAGCGGATCCTGGCGAAGTTATTGGCTTGCTGTGTCTGACTTGCTCGTGTTCCTGCAATCCAGTTTAGCCGCAATCTATCGGCCAACAACCGTTGAAGCATCGTGACGCCCTTAGCGAATCGTTTCCTGCTGCTGCAAGAACTGGGCGTTTGTTGAACAAGTTGCCAATTCCCCCTTTTCGGTTGATCGGCAAAACGATGTGCACGCTTCAAACGCTACGGCAACTGGTCGAACGTACAGAACGGCAAGTTCAGTTCCTGAGCTTTGCTGAATACTCGCGTAAGTGCTTCCGGAGTTACAAAGTGGCCTCCAGCGGGTTTCGTGTCGCAAATCCGATGTGCGTACAACACGATGATTTCGTTCCTTTTTGCCGCTCGAGTTAAAGCTGCGTCGATTTGTTCATAGGTTCGATCCGCTCGTGTGGGCGCATAGTCGATGCCCTTAGCGTACAGGCAGCCGTGTTGACTGATGCTGTTGGCCGCAACAAAAAACGCGTCGACATCACAGACGCGTTCTCCATCCGCAACATTTTTTCCGGTGCGAAGATGTCGGAAGACCTTTAGCAGTGTTTCATCTGTGACAGCATCGTTGCGGCTCATGGGATACGCGAATGATGTGGGCATTGCGTCCGCAGCTTCGAATTCTTTCAGCTGAGGTTGAATTTCGTGGCGAAGAAATTCTTCCGGCGATTTTTCCTGGCAGTACTCGACCGCTTTCAGATGATGCACGCTGTGCGAACCGATCGCGTGACCATGGTCTTTTAGCTTGCGAATTGCTTCAACAGCGGGACCATCAATCTTCCCACTGATAAAGAACGTCGCTTTAACGCCGAACTCGTCAAACAGCGGAATCGCTTTCACCCAGTCGTCGAAATTCCGATCGTCGAATGTCAGTACGATTCCGCCACGATTTGGCGCGATCGCCGGTGGAACTTCATCAGCACGCGCGTCGGTGATTGCAACCACGTTCACCAACACCGTAACCGCGACAAGAAACATGCTCCGTCGTCTCATGCCCATTCACCCGACTTGCCGGAAAACTTCTCTTTGGCCAGTCGCCCGAATTCAGAACACGCCTGGTCGATCTCATTCAGCAGCTGTTCCGTCGACTTACCGGCAGCGTTTCGAGCGGCCGGAATCATTGTCTGGCATTCGAAGGAATCCATGCTGCGAGCCGCCTGCAAAAGATGACGCGTGTCCTGCTGTGGCACGGCAAGGAACCCATGCTTGTCCGCGTGAATCAGTGTTCCCGGTGCGATGCGTGTGCCAAAGACTTCCACTTCGCAGCCCCAGCGAACCGGCGTGCTGTACGCATGACCGACGCTTAACCGCCGAGCCAACGCTTTGAAACCCGCGTTGGTCATTTCATCGACGTCGCGAATGGAGCCATCCACTATCGCGCCGACGCAACCGAGAGCTCGATGAATGTTGCTGTTCACTTCCCCCCAGAATGCACCGAAGGTCGCTGGCTTGTCCAGATCCTGCACCACGACAATCTTGGGTCCCGGCACCGAGGCAACATAGCGGCGATATTCGCTCCACGCGCCCGCGTTTACTGTTTTGTGAACGGCATTGCCCGGTTCAATCACGACCGTGACCGCGTAGCCGACCATCGGTCCCATCTGAGGCATAAAGTCATGAGTTTCCTCAAGGTTGAAACAGTCTCGCCCGGCATCGCGCGACGTGATCTGTTCCCAACCGTTGTAAATGGTAGGTGTGTTCCAGCGTTTCAGTTCCAGAAGATCCGCGTGGCTTAGTTGCGGTACGTTGTCGTTCATATGTTTTGGTTCTGAGGAAATTTCAATCGGATAGCGCCAAGTCTAAATCAGCCGCAGGGCGTTAGCCCCGGTTTTATTCCGTGATCCGCACGAACCGGGGATAACGCCAACGCCATGAAGGGATTTTTGAGCGGGAAAACAGTGAGATACAGCGAAAGATCGCAGGCTGGAGTTGGGAAGCTTTGAAGTCACGAAGTGACGGTAGCTGATAGCCACGGGCGCGAACCCGTGGAACAATTGAGTCGAAAACTTGGCAGGTGCGCAGAAGTGGTGCTGTTATAGCGGCACAGCGTGATAGCTGCAGAACTCGACCGGTTGAATATGATTGTTTCACCGATAATGTAACTGCCCGGTCTGTGCCTTTACAAGTATTCAACGTCTCAACAAATTCCTCTGCGATGTCGACGTTTCTTAATGTGAGGCGGGCTGGACCGTTTAACGATTCGATACTTCCCTGCTGATTCTCAAGCGATGCTGATATGTATCGTTCTGAGTCAGATCGATTGGCCTCGGCGGCCACCGTCATTTCGCCGGAAGAGTTCGCACGCCAAACAGGACGAATTCTTCTGCAGCGACTTCAACATGAAACAACCGAACCAACGCGGATTTCGATTCCCATGGAACCGCGTATGTCCGACTAACTTCTCAAGCACTTGACAAGACACCAGGATACAACAATCTTGCGAAATTCGATGCAACAATGAAAGCCAGATCTTGTGACACCCATCCCTTCAAATCGAACGATGTCTGAGTTGCTGATTCATTTGCGGCGTCAGTTTACCGCGTTGCTGCTGACCGTGACGGTGGCTCTTGCGTTTTCTCCCAGCCTGTTCGCCATCGACGCCGATGTCTGCGTTTATGGCGGAACATCGGGCGGCGTTGTCGCAGCCGTACAGGCAGCCCGACTGGGGAAACGGGTCGTGTTAGTCGAACCCGGCCAACATCTGGGAGGCATGACGTCCGGCGGCTTGAGTGCCGTGGATATTGGCGACCCGCGAAGCATCGGCGGGATTGCTCGTGAATACTTCACTCGGCTGGTTGCGACCTATGACAAGAAACTGAATTGGGATCAGCCTTTCAAAGGTAAAGGAGGCCCCGCGACCGGCGGTGCGTATTCCATTGAGCCCCATGTTGCAGAACGCGTTTTTGACCAGATGGCCGCTGAATCCGGAGTCGTCATTTTGCGTGGAGCCCGGCTGAAGTCCGTGCAGAAGCAAGCAGCTCGCATCGTTGAACTGCTCACGGAAGATGGTCGCCACGTTACGGCGAAGATGTTCATCGACGCGACCTATGAAGGCGACTTGATGGCCGCGGCCGAAGTCAGTTATACGCTGATGCGAGAAGGCAACGCAAAGTATGGTGAACAGTATAACGGCATTCATTACACGCAGAAATATGAACCTCGCGCTGGCCATCAACAGCCCGGAACAAACGGTCGCGTGCCCGGCGGTCAGGGTGTGTGGGACCGAGACTTTCCGCTGGATCCATATGTTGTGAAAGGCAATCCGGACAGTGGACTTTTGCCGCTGCTGAACGATGGCGATCCCGGACAGCAGGGCGAACCCGCGCCCGGCGTCATGGCCTATTGCTTTCGCCTGTGCCTTACGACCGACAAAGCGAACATGATTCCCGTTGCACCGCCCGCGAATTACGATCCAGCACGTTACGAACTGGTGGCTCGATTTATCGAAGCCTGCATTGCCAACGGAGACGACATGGACCTGCGCTGGTTCAGCAAACACGATCCTTTGCCGAACGAAAAATGGGATTTCAACACGGCCACGTTTGGCGGCAATCTTCCCGGTGCCAGCTGGGAATGGCCGGAAGCCAGCTATGACCGACGAATCCAGATCGCCAAAGACATCGAAGATTATCACAGAGGACTACTTCACTTCCTGGCAACAGATGATCGCGTGCCACCCAAAGTTCGCGACGACGTGAAACGCTTCGGACTGCCGCAGGATGAATTTACCGACACCGGTGGCTGGCCCCATCAGCTGTACATTCGCGAAGGCCGCCGCATGATCAGCGATCTGGTTCTGACGGAACATCATACGTTCGGCCGCAAGGTTGCAGCGAACTCCATCGGACTTGGTTCGTACGGAACCGACGTGCATGAGATCCGGCGGATCGTCAAAAACGGTGTAGTGACGCGAGAAGGCAAAGTTGCTGGTGGCCGAGGGGGATTCGGGCCTTACCAAATCGGTTACAGTGCCATCATCCCCAGGCAAAGCGAATGCGAAAACCTGTTCGTAACGTTTGCACTATCCGCCAGTCACACAGCGTTCGCCAGTATTCGCATGGAACCGGTGCTGATGATGACCAGCCAGTCCGCAGCAACAGCGGCGTGTCAGGCGATTGATGAGAACGTTGCTGTGCAGGATGTTTCGTACGACCGATTGCGAGATCAATTGATCGCCGATGGGCAGGTATTGCAGTGGCGTACTGATGGAGCAGACGTCACGCCTCGAACAATCACCCATGTGAATGACCTTGCGGGAATCGCCATTGATGACGACTCAGCTATCTATGTCGGCGACTGGACGAAGAGTTCCGGCCAGCCATCGCCGATCGGTGCGTCCTATCACCACGACGCAAATTCCGAACGCGGTTATAAAACGGCAAAGTTTATCCCCGATATTCCGACCTCGGGTGAGTACGAAGTGCGGCTGCTGTACACCTTCCATGAAAACCGCTCATCAAAAACGATGGTCACCATCCACAGCGCAGACGGTGACAAAGTTGTCTCCGTTAATCAGCGAAAACCGGTGCTGAAAAATGGCATACCGCAGGCGCTTGGCGTGTTTCGGTTCACTCAGGGAACGTCCGGGCACGTGCTGATTTCAAACCAAGGCGCCGACGGCTACGTGGCTGTTGACGGCGTGCAGTTTGTGCCATTGGAAATCGCGAAAGAAGAACGCAGTGGACAACGCAAAACGGGGTATGCAACCTCCGCCAGGTGACACCAGCCCTTCCCTGATTAAAATTTGCCTGCGGCGTCTTGGGGAGGTCGCCCCACAGCCTCGCAGCGAAAGACGACCAGGCCTTAACGCATACTGCTATAATCAAGAGATCCCTCGACAGCCACAGGCACACAGCTTTCGGGTCTCACTCACATCAGCGATGACGGCAAAACCGTCTTAAAAAATCGCTGCCTTAAGCTGCCCGATGATTTAGATTCGCCGCAAAGTGCTTCCAGTCCTTCAGCCATCAAAGAAAACAGAATGCAACACATTAAGCCCTGTCTGATCATTCACTCCGTTCTTGTGCTGAGTCAATTCGCAATGACCGCCGGCGCCGACGACGCTCCTTCAACAGCGTTCACCATTGAGCAAAGCGTGTTGACTCGCGGCTATGACGGCACGAAGTGTTGGGTTCATGCGAGGTCTGGCGTCATCCCATCAAAAGACGCCACTGCGCCACCCACAGTTGTTACGACAAGCCAGCCGCTGATGATCACCGGATCGGACGTGTTTTATGCGTTGAATTCGTCCGTGAGTTCTGACCTTGGAAAAACATGGTCGCCGCTGACACCTCAACCGGGATTCGAACGCTGGAAGATTGATGATCGCACAGAAGAGACAATCTGCGACTTTACGCCGACATGGCATCAGAAAACAGGTAAGCTGCTGGGCACCGGGCAAACGGTTCGCTACTTCGACAATAAGGTGATGACTGTTCGACCACGTTTCACGGCGTATTCCGTCTATGATTCGAATTCGAACACGTGGGGGAAGCCAAAGACCCTGAAGATGCCCGACGAAACACGGTTTCAAAACTGTGGAGCTGGAAGCGTTCAGCGCTACGATTTACCCAATGGAAACATCCTGCTGCCGGTGTACTTCAAAGATCCGAAAACCACTCAGTTTTCCGTTACCGTGTGCCAGTGCCACTTCGACGGCACCGAACTGAGGTACATTAAGCATGGCAGCGAATTGACGGTCAACGTCAAGCGAGGACTCTACGAACCATCCATCACAAAGTCGGGCGATCGATTTTATCTGACTCTTCGTAATGACGATCACGGCTACGTAACCAGCAGCAGCGACGGTTTAACATACGACGAACCTAGAAGATGGACGTTCGACGATGGCAGTGATCTTGGTAACTATAATACACAACAACATTGGGTAACCAACGGCGACGATCTGTATCTTGTCTACACACGCAAAGCAGGCAACAACGATCACGTGTTTCGACATCGAGCACCGTTGTTTATCGCTCAGGTTGATCCCGCCAAGCTCCACGTAATCCGCAACACCGAACAAGTACTTGTTCCTGAACGAGGAGCCCGCCTTGGAAACTTCGGTGTCACCCACATCACACCAACCGAGACTTGGGTGGTGGTGACAGAATGGATGCAAACGTGGGGCCCGAACCACGTGATACCAGTCGATAATAAATACGGCGCAGACAACAGCATCCACATCGCGAAAATTAAATGGACAAGCCCAACAGCCAGCGATGACCAATAAGCCACATGCACGGCGATAGTGGAACACTGCCCATCGTCACTATAGTAGCCATCACGCTCCGCCGTGATGAACGCAGCTTCTCGACGCAACAACCCCAATGCGGACGATGCCCAATGACGCAGCTTTCTGTTCACGCATCACGTCGCTACGATCGTGGTTCGTTTTCGCTGCCGAAGCCACCCTCAACTGTGGCATTTCGTCACGCGGAGCAAAATGGCTACTTGCAGCTCCCGTCCACAGTCAAACGGCCCGGCTGACTTAGTCGACAAATACGAATTCGTTGCTATTGAACAGTGAAAGACACAGGTGAGTCAGCGCATCAGCTTCGTTTGACGCATCAGACTGCTGCTGCATGAACTGCGTAACGTCGGTGAAGTCCGCTTCTGTCGGCAGACGGCCAAGCGTTTTTTGAAATGCGGCTGAAATCTGACTTCGCTGATCGGCATGAGACTTTGCAATCAGCGACGAAAGCTGCGTCGCGGTTTCCAACGAAAACTCAGAATTCAGCAGATGCAAAGACTGCGGAGCCGTGGTTGAATTGCCTCGATCACTGCAACTGACGTTGGCGCTCGGGCGGTCAAAGACTTCGAAGATCGGGTAACGCAGGTTTCGACGGGCAAACACATAAATGCTGCGACGAAAGTGTTCGGAGGCATCTTCTGTCACGTCCCACTGATTCTTCAGCAGTGTTCCCGTCAATTCGGCGGGCAGCGGCGGACGAACTCCGGGACCGCCGACTTTGAGGTTCAGACGATCGGCGGCAACCAGCATCGCATCGCGGATCGCTTCGCCTTCCAGCCTGTAGCGAGGATACCGCGACAACAGAGTTCCTCGTGGATCAACATCCAGCGACAACTTCCAGGCCGTTCGCTCTGCTGCCGTTGCATTTTCCAACAGCGAACTTCGCTGTCGGTAAGTCGCGGATGTAACGATCAGCCGATGCAGCTTTTTCAGGCTCCAGTCGTTGTCGATAAGATACGAGGCAAGTGTATCAAGCAATTTCAAGTTGCCCGGTTCTGATCCCATCAGCCCGAACTCGCTGGGCGAATCAACGATACCGGTCCCAAAGTGATGCTGCCAAACGCGGTTCACAATCACTCGTGCAGTTAATGGGTTAGTGTCCGCGACAAGCCAATTCGCGAGTGCCGTTCGACGTCCGGCCGAATGTGTGGATGGCACCGGCTGATAGTCCGCGTCTCCGGTTGAAACAACGCGAATCACGCCCGGCTCAACCGCAGGCCCCGGGCGGCGGAAGTCACCTCGCAGCATCAGGTGACTTGTCTGCTTATACGGAAACGATTCGTGAAGCACCGTCAATGACCTGTTTTTCTTCAGTTCAACGGAAGGTTCGAAGATGGCTCGCAAACGATAAAAGTCTGCCTGACTGATTGGATCGTACTTGTGATCGTGGCATTGAGCACAACCAATCTGAAGGCCCAGAAACACTTCACCAACCGTCGAGGCCAGTTCGTTCAGCACATTGTGTTGACGTTCTTTAGTCAGGTTAATGTCCGGCATGTCCGGCCCTGACAAACAAAAACCCGTGGCGGTAATTGCAGCACTGTCGTCAGGCGAAATTTCATCTCCCGCAATCTGCAGGCGAACAAATTCATCGTAGGGCATATCGTCATTCAGTGCTTTGATTACCCAGTCACGATATTTCCACGCTTCCGCTCGAAGCTTGTCGTGTTCGAAGCCATCGGTTTCTGCAAAGCGTGCCAGGTCCAGCCAGTGTTGAGCCCAGCGCTCTCCATGCCGCGGCGAATTCAACAAGCGTGTTACAAGCTCTTCGTATGCGGTGTTCGATTGATCAGCAACGAATGCTTCGATTTCTGCCGGAGTTGGCGGAAGCCCAATCAGGTCAAAGCTAAGCCGACGAATCAACCTCACACGCGGTGCTTCCTGTTGCGGCGTCAGCCCTTCTTCCTGAAGTGCGTTTCCGACGATGTCGTCAATTATGTTTCGCCGCCATGTTGCAGAATACTGTGGTACCTGAATCCGTTTCAGAGGTTGAAACGACCAATGTGAACGATCGTCGTCTGTAATGGGAGTTTCCACATAGTCGGATTCCGTCAACTCCTGTTCCGCCATCACCGCTTCGGTCATCACCACCAAACAGCCAAACACTGACCACGTGGCAATACTTACAACCGCAACTGCAACTGCTCGCAGCCGTCTCGCTGTGGTAGTTGGTTTAGCGTGTATTTCACGTAAAATGTTGCTTCGGTGCTGGCAGCGTTTCATTGGTGACTCACAGCTGGATCAATCAAAAATTCAATATGGTGACAATCATCAGACAAGCAGCCCCTGCACTACGTTTGCTTCATCCGGACCGGTCAGGCGTTTGTCGAGCCCGTTGTGAAAATGTGTCAGGTCGTAATGATCGATGCCCAGCAGATGCAGCAGAGTTGCGTGGAAATCATGCACATGAACTTTGTCCACCACGGATCGCAAGCCAATATCATCCGTCGCTCCGTAGGCTCGCCCGCCCGTGATGCCGGCTCCCGCCAGCCACGCACAATAGCCCCACGGATTGTGATCACGCCCTTTGCCCTGTTCGCTCATGGGCATTCGCCCGAATTCACCGCCCCAAATCACCAGCGTATCTTCCAGCAGACCTCGCTGTTTCAGGTCCTGCAATAATCCGGCGATGGGCTTATCTGTGCGACGACAGTACTCGGTGTGATTCTTGTCCACGTCGGCATGAGCATCCCAGCCGTTGGTGTCGCCGGAATACAGCTGCACAAAACGAACGTCTCGTTCGATCATTCGACGAGCCAACAAACAACGTTGTCCGAATTCCTGAGTCTCCTTTTCGTCGATGCCGTACATCGCCTGCGTCTTAGCCGTCTCGCCGCTGATGTCGACCAGTTGCGGAGCTTCCGACTGCATACGAAACGCCATTTCGTAGGCCTTCACTCGCGCGGTCAACTGGTCATCATTATCGCGCTGTTCCAGATGTCGTCGGTTTAAAGCATGAATCAACGACAAATCGTGCTTCTGTTGCGCAAGGCTGACACCGGGTTGAGGCTTCAGGTCGAGTATCGGTGATGCGCCAGGACGCATGGTGACGCCTTGATAAGTGGCTGGCAGATAGCCGCTGCCCCAGGCGGGTGGACCGCCTTTCAGTCCACCTCCCGGATCCGGCAGCACAACAAACGCAGGCATGTTTTGATTTTCAGAACCAAGCCCGTAGGCAACCCAGCTTCCGACGCTGGGATTTCCCATCAGAATGCTGCCCGTGTTCATCTGATACACCGACTGCGGATGATTGACGCTGTCTCCGTGCAGCGAACGAACAACGCAGATATCATCGGCGTGGTTGGCCGTGTGAGGCAGGAAGTCGCTGATTTCCAGACCGGATTTCCCGCGAGGTCGAAACCTTCGAATCGGCGCCAGCAGCGGATTGTTGGCGACGTTTCGCCGCGTCATCACGTTGCCAAAACTTGCAGGAAGTGGCTGGCCCGCATATTTCATCAATGTCGGCTTGGGATCAAACAGATCAACGTGACTTGGGCCCCCATGCATAAACAGCCAGATCACTCGCTTCGCCCGCGGCACATGATTTGAGTGCGACGTGCTTTCGCCCTGAGCCAACGCCGCATAGGCCAGCATGCCCGCACCACCTCCCGCGCGTGCCAGAAAATTGCGGCGTGCCAGGAAATTGCCAGCTGAATGTCTGAGCACATCACCCAGTAATCGATTGCTACCACTGGACGACATTCTTGCTGTGGCGTTCGATGTTCGCTGTTGCATGCTCGTTTTACTCGAATCCAAATCCGACTCAAAACTGCGACGAAACGTTGACAGGCAGACGAAAACAAGAACCTGAATCCGCAGAGCAACCGTCCGATTCAGTAGCCACAGATTACGGAAGACGCAGAATTCAAACCATAATTACAACGACTGATCGGTCAAACAGCAATCGGACTGCTGAAAGCGAAACGATCTGCGGTCATTCTCACAGGAATTCGCCGATCTAAGACCATGGCGTCGAAACAGGTCACCCGCCAATGGGCACTCCAACCGACACAAAGTCGAACATAAGAACTGAACATCCCACCGCCTTTTAGCCTTTAGGGGGATTATTTAGAATCTTCATTGGCTTACCAACCAGACGTTTAGCTTGTTGAACAACTGTATCTGAGGAATTGAAATACCTCGAGCAAATCGGCGGGATGTTTTGGCGGATGGTGAGGTTCAGGTGGTGCATTGCGTGAATCGCTGTGTGCGACGAGCGTTTCTTTGTGGCCAGGATCCGCTGATGGGGACCGACTGCGAACATCGTCGTGAACTCATTCGCCAGCGTTTGGAATTTCTGGCTGGAGTTATGGGTGTTGAAGTTCTCGGCTATAGCGTGATGAGCAATCACATTCACTGTGTTCTATGCAGTCGCCCTGACGTTGTGGCTGGGAGGTCCGACGAAGAAGTGGCCGCAAAGTGGTGGGCGTTGTGCCCTCTTCGAAAGAGCAAAGATGGCAATGCCGCAGAGCCCACTGAATTCGAAATCAACGCCATCAAAAACGACAAACAACAACTGAAAGAACGCCGCAGTCGGCTGAGCAGCATTTCGTGGTTCATGCGGTTTTTGTGTGAAAAGGTGGCTCGTGAAAGTAACAAACAGGATTCCTGCACGGGCCGATTTTGGGAAGGCCGTTTCAAGGCTCAGGTTTTAGCCGATGAAGCGGCGTTGCTGGCCTGCATGCAATACGTCGACCTGAATCCTGTGCGAGCGAAGCTGGCAGCGACTCCGGAAACAAGCGATTTCACGAGTGCTCAGGATCGGATCATCGACGCGAAGACTGCCGACGAAGTTTCCACTCCGGATGCTCGCGACAAACGCATGGAACACGGCAAGCGAGCTGTCTGGTTGGCCCCTGTTTCGCTTGTTCCGCCTCGAAAAGCCGTTCGCGAGAAGGCGACAAATCGTCGAGCCTCCAACAAAGGCTTTCTGGATATTGGGCTCGGCGATTACCTGCAACTGCTGGACTGGACCGGCCGTCAGATTCGCAACGGCAAACGCGGAGCGATCCACAAACATCTGTCCCTGATCCTGCAAAGACTGGACATGTAACCGGCCTTCTGGGTGGACTACATAAGGCAGTTCCACAAATTCAGTCGCACAGTCACCACCTACAGCAAACCCCCAGAACCAAGAACACGCAGCGAATCAAAAACAAAGTCGCTCACATCACGAAACACACTGTAACGCAAAAGGCCGCCCGGGGTTCCGAAATCGCCCAGTCTCTCCAGTTGTCTGCATAAGGGTGGATGGCCCAGTCGTGTGCCACGCCATGCTCGCTCAAAGGGTGTGGGGATTCGACGGCCGACACGAAACATTACTCTGGCTGCGAATCATCGAGCGCATCCACTCGCTTGACGGCGCGGTAAAGGCCAGAGCAAAGCAGGACTGCCATGATCAGAATCAGTCCTCCCAGAAAGAGCGAATTGTTCATCAGTTTCGTGAGGGAGAATGCTGCCGGCGGCACGCGACTGTCTTCCGTTTCTGTCCCCAGCTCCAGCCGCAGAGGGGCGACGCCAGCGGCAATGAAGCGATCGATCGCAACGGTGTCGTATTCGCGTGGCTCTCCGAATTCCGTCTCCTGCCCATACTGCAATTCGTAGGTTTCTTCCGGCTGCGCCAGAAACAGCAGCTGATGGACGTGTCCGAAGGCCTCAAGCCCGTCGATGGCCAGCGGTGGAGAGTTTCGGTTTTCAATCACCAGGCGATAGGTTTCAGAACGTGTTTCTGGAAACACGAGTTCAAGCTTCTGCTCGTCAATGTCCCGGTACTTCAGCTGCGTAACTGTCCCGGAAGCGATTCGATTCCAGTCTTCCCGCAATGCTGATCTGACGGGAACTTCAAGATGCACGCGACGGCCGAAGTTCTGACTGGTAGTTACCAGCGACAGCTTAGCCAGCGGTTGTCGAAAGGTAGAGAATTCAACAATCGTTTGTCCCGCGTTGGCGTCCTGACTGATGTTCTCGATCGAGATGTCCCATTTCTGTTCGACCATCGATTCGAATTCGATCCGAACTTCCCGGCGGCCCAGTCCGATACGATCGATTCGGAATGGGCGGCGGTTCACGGAGAAACGTTCCTGCCTGGACTGCTCTGTCTCTCCCTGCAGATTTCGAGTCAGATTGAGAATATGCGACTCCTGTTCGGATGTCAGCTGATCAATCATGATCCGAAACGACCGGAATGAATTCTTATTGAGGGGCAGGTCCACGCGACGAACGTCCATGTATTGCGAGTAATCGAAAATCGCGTCATCCGCCAGCAAAGTTTCCTGCTCGTCTGCGAGGCCGAACACCCGGACCCGCTGCTCAAAGTTTTTCAACGGTGTTTCAATCTGCAGACTGGTTGGCTGGGGATCGTCGTCGTCGAGGGAAAAGCGGATGTCAAGTCCGTCCGCCAATGGTTTAAGCGAGAGGTTTTCGGCAGACCATGTTTTCTCGATCGTACGCTCTCTGTTTTCTGACCGCTTGAGAAGCCGGTAGGGCACCTCCGTTCCGGCGGCATCAAGAATCCTCAGATCGTCAAGTTCCTCAGAGCAACGCGAATAGGCGACTGCGTCCAGCGGCACGGCCACCAGTTCCTGCTGAGCCAATTTTCCCTCGGGAAATCCGATCGGCTTCTTCCATCCCAGCGGGTCCTCGGCACCAGCGGTGACCGTACAACACAACAGAGCCAGCGACAGCATGAGGCCGAGTGACGGAGATGATACTTTCATTTCGATTCGCCTTCTTCAGAGGGAGTGGAATCTTCGATGGCGAACGTTTCCCGGTAGCGGAGGTATAGAAACGACCCCGCCAGAACCAGCACACCCATCACAATGAACGCCACAATACGGTAGATCTGATCGAGCGAAGCAAGGTCGACAAAGAAGACTTTCCACGCCACAACTCCGAACAGACAAAGCCCCGCATAGCGGATCAGCTTTTCGTTGCGACGCAACCCGGTCAGGATCATTGAAAGTGCGAACACCGTCCACAGCAGCGTGATCCCGCCGGCACGCAGGCCGGGAATGAATTCGGCCAGAAAAGTATTCAGTTCCAGACTTGAATAGATAAACAGCAGCAGAACACTGCCTGCCCCCATGATCGATCCGAGCTGACGCTGATCCGGTCCGCTGGTGAGCAGCCGGAACGACACGCCCAGAAACAGAATCACCATGCCGAAGTCCAGCAGGCGGACGCCGGCATCGAAGAACGAATAAGCTCCATCGTAGCGCAGGTTGGAAACATTCCATGACTGAAGATCAAAGATGAACAGCTTGAACAGCACGACCACCACGACAACCGCCGTCGTTCCCAGTGACAGCATGCTGGTTGTCCGCTGACACGTCCACAACAGAATTCCAGCCAGACCCAGCCACAGCAGTGTCAGCACCGGCAGACGAAATGCGTCCATCGCGAATCCAAACGTGCGATTCAGTTCCAGATGCAGGTACACGAACAGCAGCATGACGGATCCGGCGATAAAGACTCGCAGGATGTTGCTGTCCGGTACCAGACTCGGAACATCACTTTCCGGTGAGACCGCCAGTTCACCGGCCGACACCTCTGATTTCAACAGGCGATAGGCGAGCGCCATCGAACCGATGGGGACGCCGAACATGACCAGTCGTTCCACCAGCTGGCCAGCATACTCCATGAGCGTCAGGCTGCTCGGCAGTGCCATACGATATTGTTGCGGCAGATCGAGAAACACGAACCGGCACATCACAATCGCATAGATCACATACGCCGCCTGACTCAGGAATCGGCTGTTCAGTTTGCGGGCAATCCAGAGCAGCACCAGAGCCTGCACGGCCCAGCTGGCGGTGATCCATTCCCGCGACAGCAGCAGTGGAAATGTAATCGTCAGGAAGAACGCCGCCAGTCCGAGAAAGCTGACCATCAGTTCCCGGTCGAGGACTCTTTTCGCCAGACAGTAATACACGTGAGCCGTGTAGAACGCCGTCAGCCCCAACGTTACGGCCGCGATCCACTCCCGCGGGTACCTTAGATCGATCAGTCGATAACTCACGACGAAGAATGTCCCCGCGTTCAGAAACAGCATCAGAACATCCAGCAGATTGGATTTCTTTCTGGTGCGGAGATTGAGGAGAAACACCATCGTGGAATAGATCACAAAGAACCCGACAAGAAACGGCATCGACTGCCAGAAATGTTCTGCCGGTACGAACTGCCTCAAAGCCGCCACCGCCAGCGTCCAGTTGCAGAACCAGCTTAGATAATGCAGCAGCGGCCACTGTTTGTAACTGCAGATCCACAGCACACCGAGACTCAGAATTGTCATGTATCCGAAGAGTCCGGGAAAGTTGGCGACTCCCGTCGAAAGCATGATCGGCGTCCCGAAGCCGCCCACAACTCCCAGGACGGCGACGAGTTTCGAGTTGAACCGCAGCGATATTCCTCCCGACAACGCCGTCACCAGCGACATCGCTCCGAAGGCGGCGAAATGCGTAATCAGTTCGTAGAAGTTTCTGGCAGCGAACGCTGAAAAGTACAGCGTGGCGATTCCACCGCCCATCAGTCCTTCACCCAGAATGTGATAATTTCCGCCCAGAATGCGAGTGCCCGCGTACAGCAGTCCCAGTCCCGCGGCTGTCGAGATCGCGACTCGCGCACGTTCGCCGATCATGTCGTGTTCGATCGAATACTTCAGAAAGAAGCCAACTCCCACAACCACCAGCACAATTCCCAGCCGCAGTAACCACTGGCTGGCGATGGCGAATTCCATCGAAACATTCTTCGGTCGATGCTCTTCGCCCACGACGATCCAGTTCCAGATCTTATTCAAAACTTCTTTAGCCGACCGTTCAAACTGGCTCGGTTCGCGGGGTGGTTTGGCCGCGGCGGGCCGTCGCGGCGCTGATGTTCCTGGCGCGGATCTGTCGAACAGACGACGGACTTTGGAGACCGGCCCTTCTTCGCCTACGTTCTGAATACCTGCCTCCGCCCGGACTTCGTCTGCCGTAGTTTTCGGCGTTTCCACGGCGGCGACGGCCGGTGTCTCCGGTGCGAGCGGGACCTCTTCGACCGCCGTCAGCTCCTGAATGTCGAAGGAAGAGAGTTCGGGGGGCGCTGCGGCTGACCGTTCGTCCGGTTGCCGTGCCAGCAGCCGGGCAATCTGACTTTGCGCATCCAGCACGTGCTTCTGCAGTCTGGTGATCTGTTGAGTCAGCTGTCGATGCGAATCACGCTGCTCGGTCTTCGCTTTGGCGAGACTCATTAGAATCACGATCGGCGGAGTGAGCAACAGGGCAGCCACAAAGGTTCCGAAACAGATGAAATCGCCCACGCCGCACCTCGTCTTTAGACTGTCTTTGACGGCTTATACGAGCTGACGCTCGCAAACGTTCTGTTGTCGCTCTGAAAACTTGACTCGACGACAATAAGTGACCGGCCATAAGAAGTCTAATGGCAATTGCCGTGCCAATCATATTCCGACAGTAAATTCCGAGCCCACCGTGATTTCGCAGTCTACGCACTGCAGTTTGATGCAGCTGTGGGACTGCGAATACTGGTGTGTCGCTGCAACACACCAGCCGTGAGAACCGAGGACTGAATTTCCCCCTGACGGCTGACTTCAAAGTCATCCGAATCAGCAACGGTTTGATTGATCGAGAGCAGCTGACGCGGCAAGCTCACCAGCTCAGTGTTGCCAGATTGACAGCGTGAAAGGCGGCTTCCGGACTTCGTCTGGGGGGGGCCTTCCGCAGTCAGAACTTACCGACCCATGTTGTGAAAACTTGATGACCGCAGAGAACAACAAAAGGGCAAACAACAAATGGGGGCAGGTCTGAATGGCACTTTCGTGCCATTCGGGTCAGGTCTCTTTTCCTTGGCTCTTTCTCTCTCAACCCGACTTCGTTTGTTATACACGAAGCTCCAGAGCGTTTTCCGTAGACCATGTTTTCTTCTGGCTTACACAGGAAGCGTCCATCAAATGGGGCGGCGGCCCGCTTCACGTCGGCTCGCGTTGACTATCTCTGAGGCAGGCTGGCGAGTGCTGTTTCTGATCCGGCCAGCAGCAGGACATCGGTGGCTTCCAACAGGTCGTTGGGGCCGGGCACGCTGATGGTGGCGACCTTGGTGCCGGAACCAGCGTCGGGCGCTGGAACAACGCCGCCGTTTTCATCGGTGGCTTCCGCTGTGGTTGGGATCCTGCGGATGGCAATCAGATTGACCTGATAGTTGTTTCGCAGGTCAATCTGCCGCAGCGACTTGCCGGCAAAACTTGCGGGAGCCAGCATTTCTACAACGGTGAAACCTTCTCCAAGAGTGATATAGTCGCGAATTCTAGGGTGCGCCAGGCGGCGGCCCAACATGTCGCCCGCATTTTGTTCTGGCTGAATCACTTCGTCGGCACCGATTTGCTGAAAGATCATGGCGTGCAGTTCCGTTTGAGCACGGCAGATAACGTGAGGCACCTTCAGGTTGCGTTTACAAAGTACTGTGGTCAGCAAAGCCGCTTCAAAGTTTTCGCCGATCGATACAACCACACAGTCAACTCGATCAACTTCCTGACTTCTCAAAGCCGCTTCGTCCGTCGAATCCAGCCGCACGGCCAGGTCGACATCGACGCTGATTTCTTCAATCAGGCGTTCGTCACTGTCGATCGCAATCACCTCAGCACCATGCGACGCCAGTCTTCGTGCTAAAGACATTCCGAATCGACCAAGGCCGATGACTGCGATGCGTTGAAAGGAAGATGTCGACATAATGAAGTCTCTGAAATACGTTCTATGATTTATCGCTGCAACTCAACAAACAGCAGATCAAGCCTCAATCGCCCAGCCGTGCTTTTCGAAAAACGGAACGTAGATCGATGAGACCCACAATCGATCTTCCGGGTGACTGACCGAATAATAGTTTTCCGGTTTGATCAAGCGATTGCCGTCTGACGACAGGTCAATCACATAGCGATCCGGCAACGATCTGCGACTTAAAAAACGCAGTTCAAATGGTTCCAACGGGCAGGGATTCATCGAGTCAAAAATGCCCAGATGTTGTTCTCGCGCTTTGCGAACATGTCCTCTGGCAAGTTTCAATTCCAGGTTGGCGTCGGCCATTTCTTTGGCTTTACCAGCGGGAATGACGGCCTTTTCCATGGAATCCGGTCGATCCCACGGGCTGATATTCGGCCAGATGAAATACGGAAATGCTCGCCCGCGTTCCAGCATGCGCAGGTTGTAGGTTGGCGGGCGATCTGTCGGCACGTCACGTTTTGGCTGGTTGCGATTAACGGTGCATAGAAAACGACCATAGCCATCCATGACTTCGAAACCGAAGCCCAGATAGTAGCTGAAGCTGGTTATATCCTGCCCCATGATTTCCATGTCTTTGGTGATCATGGATCTTAGATCGTCCGTAGCGGCTTTTGCATGAGCTGCGTGAACTGTGCCTGGATCGCCGTACAGTTTTGCCTGAATCCACGACTTCAACCCGTCTGGCACGACGCTGGAAAACGGGCCCCACTTCGTGCTGTCGAATACAGTTTTCAGATAGTCGTTCCAGGCAGCATCAAACAGGTCGACAAACGTGAGCTTTGGTCCAGGAAAAGCGAAGCTGACTTCGGGAGTATCAATGCCCAGAAGGCGTACTCCAATGTCGCCGTCGGGGCGCACGCTTAACGTGTCTCCGTCGTGAACCTGTTGCTCTACCGTTGCGGGCTTGTCGTAGTACAAGCGAGGAATCGCGATGCCCGTTGTGCGGTTGTTTTCTGAATCTGTACGAATGGCTTTGGGCATGTGTCGCCTTACGCGATTGTGATGTTGTCCTGGCGGGGAGAATTACGTCAGAAGACGATGGCCGCCCAAAAGTCAGCGTTGCGGGCCGAAGTTCGACTTACTTAACGTTTGTTGTCCATTCAATAAGGTCGTCCAGTTTGCTGGACGCGATGCCGTCTGACAGTGTCATTCTTACCTGAGCAACCGCATCCTTAAGCGTAGAACGCTTCTGCGACGCCAGCAAAGCCGCTGCTGTGTTGGCGATGACAATGTTGGCAGCGGCGGATTCTTCTCCTGCCAGAATCTGTCGGATAACCTTCGCACTTTGTTCAGACGATTTGACTCGCAGTTCTGCGACGTCGCAAGTTGGCAGGCCAAAGTCTTCGTTCGTCCAGTTGGATTCGATAATTCGTCCGGAAGCAACTTCGTAAACTTTGGTTGGCCCCCACAAGCAGACTTCATCCAGTTCGTTGTTGCCGCACACAACCAAAGCCTTGCGGCAACCAATTGCGCTTAGTGCAGATGCCAACAGTTTGGCTCGTTCGTCTGAACTGGCGCCCAACAATTGATATTCGGCGGCCGCAGGATTGGTTAATGGGCCCAGCAAATTAAAGATGGTTGGGAATCCCAGCTCCTTTCGAATGGGAGCTGCATGCTTCATCGCTCCATGAGAAAGGGGAGCGAAGCAAAACGTGATACCGATTTCATCCAGGCAGCGAGCCGCCATTTCGGGAGTCAGTAGAATATTAACTCCCAGGGCTTCCAGCACATCGGCCGATCCGCTGTTGCTGGATACGCTGCGATTGCCATGCTTGGCGACGTTCACTCCGCAGGCAGCCGCGACGATGGCAGTGGCCGTGCTGATGTTAAACGTGTGAAGCTGGTCGCCGCCGGTGCCGCAGGTGTCCAGTAGTGGGCGTCGTCGAGTGGCAATGCGAGCCGCTCGATCACGCATGGCCTGAGCAGCTCCGACCAGTTCAATCGACGCCGGCCCCTTGCACGCCATGGCGGTTAGCCATGCCGCCATATCAACCGGTTCGCAGGCGCCATCCATCATCGCTCCAATGCAATCCTGCACTGCACCTGACGAAAGGTTATGACCAGCAATTAACTGTTGAAGCGGCTCACGAAGCGTTGGATGCATTTGAACAATGTCCAAAATTAGATCGTTAGTTGCAGGCCAATGAATCGTTCAATGATTCCCAATTGGGCCGCAGTAGAATCTTCAGATAACGAGCAACACGACGACACCAGCTGAACATTCGCAGTGCTGCGTGGTCGAAGATTCGAACCCACAGCCGGATGTCAGAAAATCAACGCGCACCTGTTGGATGGACATCATAAACAGTCGTAGCCCGGATTGCATGCGTCTGGCAAGCGAAGTCTTAACCGGGATGTATTCGATCAATTCCGCCGAAAACACAGGGCTGCCATAGTGGATCCTGTTAAAGATCCAGCTGATTCTGGATCTTTAACAGGATCCACTACCGACCGGAAAACGGAAGGCCAGCGCGGACGATTGGGGATCACTGAATTACCTGCTCAAGTTTCCCCGGTGCGCGTGGGCAGGCGGGGGAATTTCAGGATCTGCCGAGCGTTCCGGCCACAGTAGAAGACGGGCCCGTTCCTTAACCACCGAATCCAAGTCGGTTAACGAAGATGTCCAGGTACAGCACAAACACAAACAGCGAGATGATGAAGATCAGGCCGATTCCGTGAGCGATGTTAATCACCTTGGGGCTTGGTTTTTTGCGAGCGACCGCTTCCCAGATCAGAAAGACCATATGGCCTCCGTCCAAGACCGGAATCGGCAGAAAGTTCAACACTGCCAGGTTGATGCTAAGAAAGCCCAGAAACATCAGCAGCTTGGTGACGCCATGATCGGCCACCTGATACCCGATACTCACAATTCCTAACGGGCCGCTTAAAGCTCGCACGTTCAGATTGCCGGTAAACAGTGATCGCAGCGTCATGTAAATATTGATGCCGCTGCTTTTGGTATGTCGCAAAGCCAAAGATGAAGCATCTCCCCATGATTCTGCTTTGCGAATCATCACGTCGCGTTCAAATCCATCGATCCCGCGAATCGGCATGTACCAATCGTCGACTTTGTCGTTGGATTTTAGTTCAAAAGCAAACTCGTTCTTCGATTCCGAGGCGTCCTGTACCTGCAGCCGAATGTCGCGATTCGGAACCTGTTGAATCATCCAGTAAATGAAGGCCCAGTTCGCTCGGCCCGGCACGGCTTCTGCCGATTCAAATTTTTCAAAGTCGAATTCTGAAACTTCAGTGTCACCCAATTGATCTTTAATGATCTTTGATGGATCCGGGTGCTGCAGAAACACTTTCGTGATCTGTTGATCAGCCTGCAGTTTTTCAACCCTGGATGCTTCGCTGCCGGGCACAATGTTCGCGACAAAGTTGTTCACATGAAACCCAGCTCCAATCGCTGGAATTGGCAATGGCGATGTCATCGATGCAGGTCGTTCTGACCAGCCGGGAGCGTCCGTGGGCGTAATCACCAACTTCACTTCTTCCAGACCATCGGTACCCGTCTGGCGTTTGACCGTTACGGTCACTTCCTGATTGGCGTGATCAGAAAAGTAGTTTGGAAGACGCAGCGGATCGATGTCTTTGCTGACCACCAATTCGTCAACCATGGTAATCTGGTCGTCCAGCTTCAACCCTGCCTTTTGAGCCAACGAGCCCTCTCGAATTGACGTCACCGGCCCAATGGTCATCCACAGGCCCAGCGATCGCATTTTCATGGGTGGAACGGTGATTGACACCTTTTCGAAACTGGCGGGTTCCGCAGGCTTGCCGTCTTTATCCAGCACCGGGCGATCAATTTCGTAGGTGACTTCTTCAGCCGCTAATCGAGCTGTTTCGTAGCTCATATCGCTCAAATAAGTAACCGCTTTACCGTTCACCGAGGTGACTTGGTCGCCGGGCATGAACTTCTGCGAAGCATGTTCTGCGGCCAGGCCTTTGATGGCAATTTGAGCGTCTGCTTCGTCGTCGGGAATCTGATCGGAAATCTTAGTGCTGGATGCCGGAATCACGCCGATCATCCGCACCGTCTTGCCCTGCTTGGGAGCAATGCTGTAGTCGAATGCAGTGCCATCCGCGTGTGTTCCGGAAAGGTTCACCTGACCGCTGGAAAGGATGATCGCCTGATTGATGTCTTCGAAGTTGTGAATCTTGGTTCCGTTGATTTTGGCAATGCGGTCGCCAGCATTGATTCCGGCTTCCCAGGCAGGCATGCCCGGAACAGCCTGGCCTACAATCGGCGTCAGTTCCACAACACCGTTGCGATAGGCGATGGCAAAGAACATAAACCCGGTGATCACGTTCATGGTGACACCGGCGGTGATAATCGCCATCCGTTGCCAGACCTTTTTCGCTGAATACGATCGAGGGTTTTCAGCGATTTCGTCGCTGGTCATCTGGTTGGGATCCATGTCGTCCTGGCCCAGCATCTTCACGTATCCGCCAAACGGAAGGGCAGACAGGGCGTATTCGGTTTCGCCTTTCTGGCGGCTCCAGATAATCGGACCGATGCCGATGCTGAAGCGTTCCACATGCACGTCGCACCATTTGGCGACGGCAAAGTGGCCGAGTTCGTGGAAGAAGATCACCATGCCCAGCCCCAGAATGACGGACAACGCATTGCCAATCGATCCGAGAAATGACGCGGCGAACAGAAAAGATGTTGAATCCAAAGTTACGAATTCCACCGAGATGCTTCCTCCCGAGCCCAACGGTCCGCCTGCTGAAGTTGCTGCAGAGTTGGTTGAGCGTCGAATGTATGGTGGTTAAGAATGTCACGAGAAACGTGGGTGATTTGATCGAACCGAATTTCGTGTTTCAGAAATCGGTCAACGGCTACTTCATTTGCCGCGTTTAGGATAGAGCCCGAAGTACCGCCCTGTCGAGCCACTTCGAAGCCGAGTCCCAATGCCGGAAACGCGTCCAGATCCGGCGGAAACAGTTCCATGATCGTTGCCGCCGTCCAGTCAGTGTCTGCCGAAGGGCAGGAAATCCGGTCCGGATATGTGAGAGCATACTGAATTGGCAGCCGCATGTCCGGGGGCGACATCTGCGAAATGACCGATCCGTCGCGATATTCCACAAATGAATGAATTATGGACTGAGGATGAACGACCACTGAAATTTGATCTGCCGGAATATCAAACAGCCAGCGAGCTTCGATAATTTCCAGAGCTTTGTTCATCATGGTGGCCGAATCGATCGTGATTTTCGGCCCCATGTCCCAGGTTGGATGTTTTAACGCCATTTCCGGCGTCACATCTCTCATTTTTGACTTCGACCAGCCGCGAAAGGGGCCTCCGCTGGCAGTCAGAATGATGCGACGCAAATCATGTTTTTTTCCGGCCTGCAACGCCTGAAAAATCGCGCTGTGCTCGCTGTCGACGGGAATAATCGCCGCTCCCGTTTCAGCCGCTCGCTGCCTGATGATCGCTCCGGCAACAACCAGGCTTTCTTTGTTCGCCAACGCGACTCGCTTGCCTGCATCCACCGCGATCCAGGTCGATTTAAGTCCCGCCGCACCCACAACCGCTGAAACAACCGTGTCCACACCTTCGCTTCGAATCAGCCGATCCAGGTGCTCGTCACCCGCATGCAACGCCGTATTCGACGGCAAAACGCCTGAATTAATGGCGGCAGCGCTGGCGGAATCACCCAGCAAAATCCAGTCCGGAGCAAATTCTTTCGCCTGCTGTTCCAGCAACGCGGCATTGCGAAAAGCGGTGGCTCCCACCAGGCGCATTCGGTCAGGGTGACTGCGAATCACGTCCAGACTATTCGTCCCGATGGATCCGGTCGAGCCGAGCACGACGATGGATTGAAGCTTATTCACAAAGACGATTTTACAGCCGGCAAATGCAGAAGAATGGCCGCAACTTGTTTACAAAAAACGGGTTACATCACGCGTATCTGCGGCATATTAGGAATCCCCCGCATTCTTCACAAGTCGGGTCTTGCACAACAGCCAGAGACCAGTTCCTGGCGCAAAGGCCCTGCAAGCCCCTGAGGCGAGCTCAGGGGGCAAAATCCGCAGACGGCCCCCTGTAGCGAGCTGAGGGGAGTAGCGAGCTCAGGGGAATCAAAATGCGGCACGCATTGCCTCCGAGCTTGCCTCATCAGCGAAAAGGCCACCGAACAACGCCACACACGTTAAAGCTGCTAACGCACGTGTTGCAAAAATTCTTCAACGTGGGCCATGAGCGGGTCGATGGCCTTGGGCTGAATTTTGTGAGGTGGCTGCCAGGAAAACCATTCATGGCCGAGATGTTCTGTAATGGTAATGTCCACGTCGCGTTTCAAAGTTCCCAGAAAGATTCGCAGAGACTTTTCCACTTCGCCCTTTCCAAGTCCGTAACGCTTTGAACTTACCATGTAACGACTTTCGAAACAGAAATAGGGATCGATTTCAATGTCAGCCGCAACAATCCCGGTCTCTTCGGCAAGCTCTCGCAAAGCGCATTCAAGATCGCTTTCTCCCGGATCAACATGACCTTTGGGCAGATCCCAGCGATTGGCGTGCTTCATCAACAAGAAAGACGAAATCGGATTGCCTTTCACGATCAAAAAACCACAAGCTCTGGGCTCCTTCACGATTCCTGTCCTTCGTTGCGTTCGATTGAATACTGTTGGCCAGGCATTTGGCCAGAGAGCAATATGTCAGATTCAGTTGTTGCCACCCGAGACTGCAGGTGGCGGAAAATCCGGGTGGTGACTAACAGGCGACAAGCGTTCGCCGCGATCTTCTTCACGAAGTCTAAACGGCTGACCGATTGGTTTTCCATCCAGGCTTAAGAAGTCTCGAAACGTCCACCGATTCACGGGAAATGCCAGGTCGTCCCAGGGAATCGAATCGCTGCTGATGGGCACCAGCATCACGTCCAGACTTTCCGTTCCGGCCGCAAACGTTGCCGACTTCATTGTGGCCAGATACACCATGTGCACCTGGCCGATGCGAGGAATCGAATAGGTTGCCAACAGCGATTCAATCTCGACATCCGCGCCGGCTTCTTCAAAAACTTCTCGCCTGGCAGCTTCTTCCATCGTTTCGCCGACTTCCATAAAGCCGCCAGGCAATGTCCAGAATCCATATCTGGGAGCGATCGCTCGACGACAAAGCAGAAGCTGGTTTTGCCACAAACAGATCGCAGAAACGATGATTCGGGGATTTTCGTAATGAATCCATTCGCACTGGCTGCACACCTGGCGTTCCATGTTGTCGCCAACTGGAACTCGCGGCTGGAAGTTCGGGAACGCAGAGATGGGGATGTTCATGAAATGTTGTGCGAATGAATTCTTAAGTCCAACCGAGGCTTCGGCAAAATAACAACAATACGAATTGCTGGCTGCTGACGATCGATAGCAATTCAGAAATTAAGCTGCTGCAAAATGTCGTGAAGATATCTCGCCAATAGTGCCACCCAATCGGTGGATCAGTCATGGCCTCTTCATCAACAAAAACTGAAAGCCTCAAGTTTAGTTTCCATCCCGAAAGGCGTCGTGGCCGTTTGCTACGTTAGAAATTGCAGCCCATTGTCAGCCTGAACAATGAGTCACCATGAGTGAGACGTATCCCGCAACAGTGCTTAGCAGAAACAGAGCGTCGCGGCAATCCGCTGCCAACAGTCGCCTGTTGAATACGTTTCAATTCTGAGCAGAAACATGCAGGCTGACGCCAAGCTTGTCACAGAGTTGCAGCAACAGTTTTATGGGGATGGCTCTGTTTTTTTCTTCGAATTTGATCAACGTTGCCGGGGCCGCATTAAGGGACTTTGCCAGCTGAGTGACGGACAGGCCTTTTGCTTCACGAAATTGCCTGACTTCCGCAGCCAAATCCGACAGCAGCTGATTTTCTCTGCTAAGGCGTCGTCCGACTCGGGGCCAGTTTTCCATGCTGTCAACAAGTCGTTCGCCTCGGCCCACTTTTCCGGGGCCTTCAGTTGGCGCGCGATAGCCCAGAACTACCTTTTTGACGGCTTCCTTTTTAACGGCAAGCTTTTTCTTCGCGGACTTCTTAGCTGTCTTATTCTGAGCTGCGTCGCGGCCAATTTTTGCCCTGGTTGGCTTTGCAGATTTCTTCACGTCCAAATCCTTCAATCTTACTACTCGTAACGCCAGGTGCGACTACTTTCATGCACTTGTACAGGTACCTAATAAAGTGCGTAGATTGGTCAGATGAGTTCAAAGCAGGGTGTGACTACGCGACGTCTCGAATATTGGTGGTTGAGGCGGAGACTTTCAATAGCTCAGGGCGAACAGTTTCCAACAAAGTCAATTCCAAGCACTTAAGTATTCCAGCAACCGCTGCCCCGTCCATTACTCGGTGGTCGTACGCCAGAGTGACTCGGCAAAGCCCACCTTCATCCAGCGGCCCATACGTGAGACATCCTGTCTGAATTGACGGTGGGACTTGAATTTCCGTTTCCTGGCCCGCCAAAGTCGACAGAAAAAACGTCCCCAGGCGTGAAGCCCGTTTCGACTTGGCGACATGGATATTCCATCCCCAAATCATCCGGCGCAACAATGTTGGTAAACCGGCAAGTCGCACCTGCTCGCGGAAAATCCGTTTCGGGCACTCTGTTGTGAATTGCTGAATCCTGTTTTGGATCTCCTCAAGACTAAGTTCTTCGGGCTTTTCAATGCAGCCCCAAAACAACCACGGAGCATTCCTGAACTGTCTTTGAACCGTCAAGACCCCGTTGCTGGAAGGGTGCTGATACAAGTGGGCAAACGGCCATCGATACCATGTCTGCCGTAGTTCGGGAACTTCCGCCGCAACAATCGCAAATGCTTTGATAAACAACGCCGGCCACGATATTCGGACTGCAGAATGACTTCTGGCTTCCGCAATAGCAGCTAAGTTCATTGTTCGACTATGAGCACACTGTGGCACAGACTTGTTGAAGTGCAACAGATCCCAGCTGAGCCTGCGATTTCGAGGAATCCCGAAGACGCGACCGTCTTTGCTGTCAACCACGTTTTCGAGTCCTTAATCTGCGATCCGCAAGAATTTCGCACGACCAAACAAAACTGACACAAATCAGCATGAGTCATAAAACGGCCACTTTGAGCCTTTGCCAGCCGCATGCTGATTCAACAGCTGGACGGTACTCAATTGCCGACTTTAAGCACAACTTAGCAAGACAGCATCCTGAGCGCCATCACTTGATTCAGTGTAGCAAAGTGTAATCCGCAACTAAATGCTGACTTTAGTGGCAACAACACACGGTCTAAACCACCCACTTCAGCCACGGCACGGCAATCAGGGCAGTCGTTGCTGCTGCCGTCGCCACATCTGCGGATGCAAGCGTTGTCTACTTTGCTAAACTGGGATTTTGCCGATCAACCACGTGCCGCGAATCGCCATGTTCGAAGCGGCAGTTCCGGTGGCGATTTTATTTATAACGATCAAGTCTGTTGCTCCAAACCATTCGAGCCAACGGAAGTCAGCGAAGAAGCCAGAAGCCCGTATTTAAACTCAGAAACGGTGAGCCATGAAATTTCAGAATCCACTTCGGTGCCAATCAATGCTGTGCCAACTGGTTTTGTGTGGCCTTGTCCTGGCTGCTCCAGCATTGTCGTTTGGAGGCGATGCGGCAAACACTAAAATTCAACGGCCGTTTCTTTGGAAAATCACCAGAACTTCAACGGCTGATTCCGCAGCAAAGCCGCATGCGTATTTGTTCGGCACGATTCATGTCCCCAACAAAAATGTCACTCAACTGCACCCGACGGCACAGCGTGCGTGGGATGAATCAACGGCTGCGTTTTTCGAAATCGATTTTCTGAAAAACTCCGACGACCAAACCGCCGCCATTTCATTACCGGACGGTCAAAAACTGGAAGATCTTGTACCACCGGACACACTACAACGACTGGACGCTCGTCTGAAGAAAATTTCGCCGCTCATGAGCCGCACTGCTCTTCCAAATGCAAAGATTGCTGTCTGGCCGTTGCTGCTGGGAAACCTGGACGCTCAAATGCGAGACCTTGGCCAACTGCCGATGGACCTGAAGCTGTTTCAGGAAGCTCGTTCAAAATCGAAGCTTGTCGGCGGACTTGAACAGGCGACGTCTCAGTTAAAAACCCTGGTCAGTCTCACCAACGAAGAGCAGCTGGCATTCCTGAAGGGCACTCTGGACGGAATGGACGATGACGACGCGAAAAACATCGATCGCCTGTCGTTGACCATAAAACTTTACGCGTCCGGTGATGCTGAAAAATTCCGTCAGTTTATTGACGAAGACCTGAAACGCAGCACGATTTCTGACGAACTGCGAGACAAAATCATTCAGGGGCTGTTAGTCGATCGAAACAAGCTTATGGCCGAGTCTATTGCGAAAAACATGCAACAGTCGTCGGACCGAATTTTCTTTTTCGCAGTGGGAGTCGGACATCTTGTGGGAAAAGACAGCGTGCAGGATTTCCTGAAATCACACGACATGACGATTGAGCGTGTTAGCGCGGATAACTCAGGGATTGAGTGACGAATGCGGCGTTGGGCCACCGCCCTGCCACATCACTCGCGTCCTAACCGTCATTCCCGCGAAGGGTGCTGTGGTGGCAACTACCTGATATGACCTTCCAAAGCCGGATTGAAGTTGCGGAGCAGCGACAGGGGCTTCGCTACGAACAGATTGCAGATGACAAATTGTACTAAGCGCCCATAAGGTACGAACGCAGTTGCATCATCATTTGAAGGCAACGCAGTTCAAACGTGGCTTCGTTGGGTACTTTGCCGATGGGAATAATTCTCACGTTCACTCGCCGACGAGTTTTGGAATGTCCGTTTTCTCGCGATTCCAAACTGGTTTCGAAACGGATGTCCATTTCGATGGCTTGTCGTTCCGGGGTAGAGCCCCATTTTCGAGTAAACCCAACTTGCCCAAGGCGAACTTTCAGCTGCCCCTGTTCCTGGTGTGTTACCTTCATGTCGGCTGATGAGATGAAGGCGTTGAGCTTCATGGCGGTCAGCTCCAGCGAGGTTGAAACTTCGATATCCTGCTCAAACAAGAACACTCCATCGACGATTGAAACCAGGCTTTCGCCTTCTTCTACAGGATCAGCGTGTTCTGTGCTGTCATCCTGCTCCTGATCTTCCCAGCAGGTCCGGTTTCGGCCTGTTTCTTTTGCTCGATACAAACACGCGTCCGCTCGTTCCAGAATCGTTTGCACGCTGTCACCCAGACGTCCGGTCGAAACTCCAAATGACGACGTCACGGTCAGTCCGCCGATGCCACCGATCGAACTTTTGGCAATCGCTGACCGCAACCGTTCTGCTCGCCGAACGCACGCCTGCAGATCAGTGTCCGGGCACAGCACGACGAATTCTTCACCGCCGTAGCGAGCGATTAGTTCGCCTGAATATGTTTCGTGCTGAATCAGTCGAGTCATGTCAACCAGCACCTGGTCACCCGCTTTGTGTCCATAGGTGTCGTTGATCTTTTTGAACTTGTCCACGTCCAGAAAAATCACGCTCAGGCTGCGAGTGCCTTCGTGGTTGTGGAAATCGTCAAGCAGGTGACGCAACTGAGTTTCCAGCTGTCCGCGATTTGCCACGCCCGTTAAAGCGTCTCGAGTTGCCGCCAGTTTCAATTCGACGTATTCGCGACTTTGCCGGCGTACTCCGCCCTTACACCGGAACAACTGAACAACGCCGTTGACTTTTTTGGGGCCATCCATAATCGGCATCGTGTAGACATCGACGCTTACCTGGCGTGATTCATCCAGTTCGCAAACACGTGTTCCAAATTGAGCTCGACCGTTTCGCAGCACCTGCGGGACAATCTCTTCAGGGGTCTCAACACTACGACCTCCCGTTTGAGCGATTGGCGCCAACTTGACATCGCGTGCCTGCCAGCTGCGACCAATAACGTGTTCCATGTCTTTGCCGGTAAGTCCCGGCATGCCGGCTGACCAGACACAATAGTTCAGGTCGCTGTCAACGATGAAAAAACCGTCGTACAGCGAATGAAACTGGTACAGAATATTAAGAATCTGTGTCAGTACGACAACTTCGTTACGTTGTTCAACGCTGATTGAATCGGCCGGTTCGTTTTCGCCAAATGGATCGCCTAACGGAAATAGTCCGTGCCCCTGAGTTTCGTACCAGCGATTCAAAGTACGCACAACATTGCCGTCGTAGCGACTGCCGGATTGTTCGGTCAGAATTTTGATGACTTCATCGTGCGTCATTCCACGGCGATAGGACTTGGGAGAGCTGAGCGAATCGTAGGCATCAGCCACGGCCAGAATACGTGGCCCCAGCGGAACTTCACATCCGCCCACTTCTGATTCAAGCCCCGCTCCATCAAAGTTATTGTGCAGCATGCCTAAGGTTGAAAGCAGGCTGGTGTTAACAAACAGCGACTGCATCAAACTGACGGCTGAGTGATGATAGAGCGTTACAAAGTCGTATTCTTCATTGCTGAGCTTGCCTGGTTTTCGAAGAATGTGATCGGGCACTCCGATCTTTCCCAGATCATGCAGCAATGCGGACAATTCCAATTGAACGCGTTGAGAATCTTCCCACCCCAACAGCTCCGACACACCTCGACAGATCGTCGCAATTCGTTGACCGTGCAGAATGATCGACGGATCGCGAACCTTCATCACTCGCAGCAGCATCGTCATCACGCCGCGCGACACCATCGTATTACCGGCACCTTTCGCCAGCTCACCTCTTGCCAAAGAAGACAGCGACAGCATTCTGTTCAATACAGCGCACGTATCTGTCGGCACTGCCGGCGTCAGCTGGCAATAGACTTCTGAGTGCTGATTGAAAGTTGTCTGACTCACGGCAGTAAACGATCGGCTATGACTTTTCGATTGTAACCTGTTGCGTCTCGAGGCGTTTTTGAGCGTGCATCGAGACCAGGAAGTTCTGTTTTGGCAACCTGTGTTGATATTCTAGATCAGCAAATCCACGATGACGCCGCTGAGTGGGGAATTCCGAAATTGGCCGACTGGCTGAATCGCTAGGTTCGGAAAAAACTGTCCGGCAGAATCGTCAGGCAACGGGAAATCGTTAAATTCAGACATCTGTGGAAGCGTCTACAGCTCTTTAATCGCCACCTTAAGGCTCAATTTGTGGCCTTTTGAATCAATTTGTGACTTGGCCAGTAGACCTGCAGAATCTCAAATATTTCGCAAAACTTCTTACGCGGCAACAACCTTACCAAACACGGCTGGACGCAGCCGTGTTGTTTATATTGTGGGGGTTTGTAAACTTTGCTTCAATCGCCGACCGTCACGATGGCTGCTTGAAACCACCGTGAACGCACTTGCCGGCGAATCAGCACTAAGCTTTCTTAACAGAGCTTGAGCGTAAAGGACAGGACGCGGCAATGATGCAGTTACTGAATCTGGCGTTTCAAACCGAAGCGACCACACTTGAAAACGGAGTTGCTCAGGCAACGGAACTTGCTTCCGAAGCAATTCAGCAAAGCGGCGGGGCCAGCCATTTGATCCTGCTGCTAACTGTGTTTGTTCTGGCGGTATTTGTTGGCGTGGAGATTATTGCCAAAATTCCACCGACGCTGCACACGCCGTTGATGTCAGGTTCCAACGCCATTTCCGGAATCACGTTGGTAGGAGCCATTCTGGCTGCCGGTGGAGACAACGGAACCTGGGCCAGCATTCTTGGGTTTTCCGCCGTTGTGTTTGCCTCGATGAACGTCGTTGGCGGATTTGTAGTGACCAATCGCATGCTGGCTATGTTTAAGACTCGCAAATAGCTGCCCCTGCGACCGCGTGAGTCTCCCAGGTTTCCTCGTACACTGCTTTGCAACGGAAAATTAAAACGTGAGTCCCGACTTAATCGACCTGTTTTATCTGCTGGCTGCCATCCTGTTTATTATCGGTTTGAAAGGCCTGACAAAGCCCCGAACCGCCGTGAAAGGCAACCTGCTGGGTTCCCTGGCGATGCTGATTGCTGTTGTCGCCACGATGCTGCACCAGGATGTTCTTAGCGTTGGCGGACTGCTGATCGCGATGGCTGTTGGTTCTGTTGTCGGCGTGGTTTTGGCATTAAAAATCGAAATGACGGCCATGCCTCAATTGGTGGCGCTGTTTAACGGGCTGGGCGGCGGAGCGTCTGTGCTGGTTGCGGGAGCTTATCTTGCCGGGAAAGAATTTTCGGGAAAGGTGGCTTCCGGAAACAGCTTTGCCGACGTGTTAACGGCCACGGCTGCATCAGGATTGATCGGCGCGATTACGCTGTCGGGAAGCCTGGTGGCGTTCGGCAAGCTTCAGGAATTGAAGTTCATTAAAGACATTTCGTTTCCCGGTCAGAAGCTGCTGAATCTGGTGCTGGCTTTGGCCAGCATTGGGTTCGGATATCTGGTGGCCACTCAGCCGCAGCACGCCGAACTCTGGTTTTGGCTGATGACGATCACATCAACAGCGCTGGGAATTCTGCTGGTGATTTCAATCGGTGGAGCTGACATGCCAGTGGTGATTGCTCTGCTGAATTCATATTCCGGATTGGCGGCTTCCGCAACGGGTTTCGTGCTGAACAACAATCTGCTGATTATCGCAGGTTCGTTGGTGGGAGCATCCGGGCTGATTCTGACTCGCATCATGTGCGATGCCATGAACCGTTCTTTGTGGGCCGTATTGTTCGGCACCATGCAGGGCGGCGGCAAAGCGTTGTCGGCAGATGAAGTTTATACCAACGTGAAGTCCACGTCGGCAGACGAAGTCGCCATGATGCTGGAAGTGGCTCAAACAGTTCTGATCGTGCCAGGTTACGGCATGGCGGTCGCTCAGGCTCAACACGCCGTGCGAGACCTCACCAATCAACTGCTTGGCAAAGATATCAACGTGCTGTTTGGCATTCATCCGGTGGCTGGAAGAATGCCTGGCCACATGAACGTGCTGCTGGCAGAAGCCGACATCGATTACGATCGGCTGAAGGAAATGGATGAAGTGAATTCGATGATGGATCAGATTGACGTCGCCATCATTCTGGGAGCCAACGACGTGGTGAATCCACTGGCTCGCACAGACCCTGACAGCCCGATCGCTGGCATGCCGATCATCGACGCCGACAAAGCCCGCACCGTCATCGTGATCAAACGCAGCCTGAGCCCTGGCTTTGCTGGAATCGCCAACCCGCTGTTTTCAGCAGACAACGCGTTAATGCTGTTCGCCGACGGTAAGCAGGCCATCGTCGATATCAACAAGGCATTGCAGGAAGGTTAGTACATCCGAACCAACACGACGTGATGCCAATGTCGCATTGAATACGATGACAACCCACATTGTTTACCAAGCTCTGATTCGAGCAAGTTCCCCTCTGCCATGCACAAAGCATATGCGCAACCCGTTCCTCTCAGGTCAGCATTGAATTCCGGACGTTATCGGGTAACGCCCTGCGTCCGATCACGAACTGGACCTAACCACGGGAATCGACCGTCACTCTATTAACGCCTACAGCGACATTACACAAAAGCCAATGTAGATGAACAAAGACGATTAAAACAAATACAATATGACCTGCCTTTCAATCTGATGACCTCCACTCACGACTCAGTTGCCAAGGCAACTACTGGAAATTAAACAAAAAAACGTGCCCTCATCGATCTAATTCTTGTGGTAAGCTTCACGACGGTGCTGTTTACAGAATCTCGGGTGTAATCAGCACATTTCGCCGCGAATACGCCAACACCAAATGACCTGCAAACTCACAAAATAAGCTGGCTCATACATAATGGACGCATCTGGCAAAAGTCAGCTACGTTATAAAATCGTTCACTTTGCTGCCTTTTTCAGTTGTAAATCCCGCCGCCATTTCCGAAGATTGAGGGACCGACTTCCAAGAATAGAATTCTCAAAGTCGAAGCCTACTGTTGTTTTCAATTTTTTATTTTTGACGAACGAGAGAACACCTATGAGAAGAAACGCCCAGATGAAGCGCGGCTTCACGCTGATTGAATTGCTGGTAGTAATTGCCATTATTGCAATTCTTATTGCTCTGCTGCTGCCCGCCGTTCAACAGGCCCGTGAAGCAGCACGCCGAACTCAGTGCAAAAACAACCTGAAGCAAATCGGTTTGGCAATGCACAACTACCACGATGTTCACACTGCCTTTCCACAGCTTGTTCATGGCGTACGCCGAGCAGCTGACGGAGGCTGGGGACGTGAATGGGGTGGAATGAGCGTTCACACCATGTTTTTGCCATACATTGATCAGGCTCCCCTGTTCAGCAAGATCAACATGAGTGTTTATTGGCATGACAATCCCAACCGTGGCTTTTTCAGAACAAAGCTGGCTGCGTTTCAGTGCCCATCAGATCCTAAGCCTGCGGCAAATGACGGCTTCAACAACTACGGTGCCTGTACCGGACCTAACTTCGGTTGGGAAGCTAACCTTAATCGCATCAAGGGCTATTTTCATCGCCGATTTGCAAGCCGAATGCGTGACATCACCGATGGAACATCAAATACGATTGCCTTTGCAGAAATGACAACTGGCGATAATGACAACGGCACGTTCGTCACAGAACGCGGCGACTTTGCTCGCGCTCAATCGCTGGCTGGCATTAATCCCGTGAAGCCAACTCGGGCGCAAATGGAAACCTACGGTCAGGCTTGTGCCGCTGGTGGTGCAAATCACCGAAGCGATCGTGGCTTGTCGTGGGGTAACCCTATGATGAGTGGTACTGGTGTTAATACAATTGTTACTCCAAACTGGAAATACCCCAACGGTCATGAGTGCGGTGGCTGTGGTTCTGGAGACGCACGAGGCGTTTGGGCGTCGCGAAGTCGACATACTGGCGGCAGTCAGCACCTGCTGGGAGACGGTTCAGTTCGATTCATCAGCGAGAACATCGACTTCGATCTTTACCAGTCAATTGGCTCATCAAATATGGGCGAAACAGTTGGCGAATTCTAATCAATTATCATTGAGCAATCAGTGAATAATAGTGAACTATGGCAGCCCACAGAATTTACGTCTGTGGGCTGCTGCTGTTTAATGAGCACGCGATATTTTTAAAATTAGAAGAGAGTGTTGAAATGATCGTACGCAAGCAAGTTTTGGGTTTAGGGTTACTGAGTCTTATCCTGGGATGTGGAAGTCCAACTGTCAGCGACAATCCCGTTGATGTGGAGCAAACGTCAACGCCATTGAAAACTATGCTGGAAGAGGTTGCAGCTTCGGGGGAATTGGGCAGCACTGCAATGACAATTCGTGATGCGATTGAGGGCATGAGAGCAACCGGCGACGTAAGGGCGGCAGACCTGATCGCTGATTTAGATGATCTGGAAAAAACGGGTGACTCCAAATTGATCAAGAAGAAAGCCGCTGCAATGATCAAGAAGCTCTAGAGTTAACGACTCAGAAGTAGATTGAGCCATCATGAGAGCCCGAATCAAAGTTACCTGTGCCATTCAGAAACTTGGCGCGGGCCTCTTTTTATTAAATTGCTTGCTCGTTGGGTGTGACGCGGATTCAAAAGATTCGTCCATGGTGGAAACCAGCGGACCACGTTCTGAAGTTGCGATCCGTCGTTTTTGTGGTGATTGTCACGGATTTCCCCAAGCAGATACCTATCCATTAGATATCTGGCCGGAAAAAGTTCGTGAAGGATATCGGTTCTACTATTCTTCGCTGAGAAATGATCTGGAAGTGCCGCCCGTTGATGCGGTCGAGGATTATTATTCGGAAAACGCTCCCCAGACGTTGGTGGTGGAAGCTTCCCAATTGCAGTCTAAAGAACCCAAGGAAGCCTTGTTTGGATTGGGTGAGCCGATCAATGACTTAGGCCCATTCAAAGCTGTTTCTCACCTCAAGGCTGTTAAGACATCAGTCGGCCCATGGAAATTGTCCATCGCAGACATGAGGACGGGCAGCGTTTGGCTTCTGCCATGTAACGACACCGAAACTACCGCAACTCAGCTTCCAGATTGCTTGAATGCCTGCCACGTGGAGCCGATTGATCTGAATCAGGATGGCACAAGCGACTTTGTCGTTGCCGATTTGGGGAGCTTCTTACCTGAAGATCACCAAATGGGAGCTGTTTGGCTCATGTCGCGGGCCCGTGAACATGAAAACTGGAACAGACTGCCCCTGCTTGATGGGATCGGTCGCGTCGCTGACGTACAACCGCTGGATGCCGACGGAGACGGGGATATTGATCTTATTGTTGCTGAGTTTGGGTGGCACGCCACGGGAAAAATCACCCTTCTACGTAATAACCCTGCTGAAGATGGTTCGCCGAATATGTCTCCAGAAACAATCGACCCCCGCCACGGAGCGATCCACGTTCCTGTTGCGGACCTGAATCGAGATGGGCATCCCGATTTTATGGCGTTGATAAGCCAGGAACATGAAGTCGTGGAAGCATTCCTGAATCGTGGCGACGGAACGTTCGCTTCGCAAACGGTATTTAAGTCGGACAACCCAGGCTTTGGTTCATGTGGGATACAGCTTTGCGACCTAGACAGCGACGGCGACCTCGACGTTCTATTTGTCAATGGCGACAGCTTGGACACGCCAACAGCCAAGCCATATCACAGCCTATGCTGGTTTGAGAATGCTGGCACCTATCCATTTACGAAACACGAAATCTGCAAAATCCCAGGTGGGTATTGTGTTCAAGCTGGTGACGTCGATTTAGATGGTGACATCGATCTGGCTCTCGTGACACTCTTGCCAGAAGCGGTCGTCTCGGCCTATCCAGTCGGAACATTTGATTCGGTTGTCTGGTTTGAACAGACCAGCGATTTGAGTTTCGTCGGACACAGTATCGAGCGAGACAACTGTCACCACGCCGCTTGCGAGCTGCTGGATTGGGACGGGGATGGAGACTTGGATCTGATTGTTGGCGACATGGCAGTAGATCCCACGGCAAGTCACCCGTTGACCTTATTTCGCAACCGTTCACGATGACATGCCGATAAGCTGAAATCCGGCATTCGCACAGGGAAGCAGACTTTACTTTTCCACTACAACATTGGTTTGACGCAAGTTCAGAGTTTCCACAGACTGCTGTATGCCAGATGGCCAATATACAGTGGCTCTCACAACCTGCGTATCTATGGATACGCCAAAATGGACGGTTAAGTCATTCTGAGATTGAAAACTGCCTCCACCGACCACTTGACGAAGCTGATTTTTGCTTGAGGAATGTAAAACAACTCTAGCTCCAATCGCGTCGCGTGGTGACTGTGTGCCCACCAATTGGATTCGAACCCACGGATAATTCGAGACAGAAGAATTCAAAAGCACGGCTGCCGGTTCGTTGTTGTGTGCTGCAACCAAATCAAGCAGCCCATCATTGTTCCAATCCGCCATCGCAAGACCTCGACCAAGATGCGGCGATGAAAAATAATTTTGCGGAGGTGCTGTCACAGCAGCGAATCTGCCGTCCCCCGAGTTCTGCAACAGCAATGGTAATTGCCGCAGTTTGGCAACCGTCGGGTAATAGACTACATGGCCATTGCTGATTACCGCGTCTTCATCACCATCACAGTCAAGGTCACCCATGACTGTACCAAACCCAACGAACAGCTGCCCAATAGCAGTGATGCCGGCTTCTCGACTGGCATGCACAAAGTTTGCATTGCCGTCATTCTTGTATAGAGCAAACGATTCCTGTTCAAAGTTTGTTACCCACAAATCGGGAGTCAGGTCTCCGTTATAGTCACATAGGGCAAGTCCCATACTTCCATTTGGCCTGCCCTCGAAATCTGTCGCGGTCCCTGAAACAAGCGCGTCTTCCGTGAAGTGCCCCTTCCCATCATTCTTGTAGAGGAAGTTATCCACCATGTCATTGGCAACATAAATATCCAGGTCAAGATCGTGATCCAAATCGGCAAGGATAACGCCCAGCCCCTTTCCGTCTTTTCGGAGACCAGCTTCTTCTGATGCGTCGTAAAACGTTCCGTCCCCACGACTGTAATAGACGATGTCCTTCAACGCTTCAAATGCCCTTGGAGGGCAAACGTCTTTTTCGTGTTTCGGCCATGGAGAAGGACAGACTGGGTTATTCTCGAAAGACCAGTTTACATAGTGTGCAAGGTACAAATCTGGCCAACTATCATGATTTAAATCGCCCCATGCGGCGCTGCTACTCCAGGTCTTATCCAGCAAGAGAGCAGTCTCGTGAACTTCCGCGAACGTGCCGTCCCCAAGGTTGCGGAAGAGTTGCAGACCACTGTAACCGGTTAAAAGTACGTCCGGAAATCCGTCGCAGTCATAGTCAGACATGCTGCACGCCTGCGTAAAAGTTTCAGGAGCTGCAATGTGCGAAACCTCTGAAACATCCGTAAATTTGGTTCCATTCAGATTGCGAAAAATGTGCGTGGAAAGACCTTTGACCTGTTGATTGACAAATTCACCGCCGCCAGCAAAAAACAGATCCGCCTGGCCGTCTCGATCGAAGTCGAAGGCCCCAGTGCCTCCACCCAAAGATTCCAGAATCGAATAATTCTCAGACTCCCGTCCGTTGCGATACGTTGAAGTCACCCCAGACGATTTGGAGATGTCATGAAACGAAATCTCGACGGGCGTTGTACGACCTTCGTGTTCAACGTCCCTTGCGTTGGGTGAGGTTGCTGAATTCTGATCCCGACATCCAATGATGGTCGAAAATATCGCAATACCTACTAAGCACCAGTATGCCTGCCCCCGAGGCTTCAAAAAAAAACACCGGGATAACGCCGAACACCGGAGCACAACCACGTTGTTTTTTTGCGTAACCTGTGGCGACTGACGGCAGATGGGGTTAGACAGGTTCTCACCGACATTAAGGTATTGCATAGTGAAATTGGACCGCAAAAAAACGGATGTGTATCGCTTCCTGCAAGTTTTGCAGGCAGTCGGCGTTGCTTTTATACCTTATCAGCCTGAATCTGTTGAGTGAGCTCCATTCAGGACAACACGCAGGATTCTATTCAGCTGCACCTGCAGACTGCTGTCGATGAAGTTTCGCCAATTGAGCGTAACGAATGTCCTTCGCAGCATAAGATTCATAAAGATTCGCAAGTAGTTGATGAGCTTTCTTGTGGTGGGGGGAACGTGCAAGAGCTGTCTTCAACCAGTATTCGCCGGTGAGTTTAGACTCGTGTAGCAGATAAAGTTCACCAATGCGAACGCGTTCTTCGACCAAAGATGGATCCTTGTTGATGAGGTCACCCAGCTGATCGACTTCTCGAAGTGCAAGCCTGGCGTCCTTTACTCTTTGCAGCTCGTTGGCTGCATCTTCGTTTCTGCCAACGCCGCGTAAAGCAATACCGCGGGCATGCCGAGCCGACAAATCCCCGGGATTTGCATCGATCGCCAGATCCAGCCAGCGAACTGCCTGGCTATGGTTTCCGAGGGCCAATTCCAAATTCCCGAGTTCAAGCTGAGCTGGAAGTCCTTCATAGCGATCACCAACACGCTGAAAACTTTTCCGAATTTCATCGGACGAAATTTTAACGATAGAAGCCAGCAGCGTTCGAGCCTCTTCGACTCGACCAATCGAACGCAGCGCCTTTGCCTCAGCCAGTCGCGGTGCCGCGTTGAACACCATTTGCCCCGCCAACTGGAACTGAATCAACGCCACATTGGGACGGTTTTCCTGCATGAGAATCTGCCCCAGTAAATAAGCAGCGGGGTAATGTTTCGGCTGACGTGCCAGCGCTGTCCGAAAAGCGTCAGCGGCTTCATTGTTCTTGTTGTAAAACATGAGCAAACGCCCTTTATAGTACTGAGGCTGAGCATCCTCAGGAAAGGCATCGATCCATCCATCAATCAGCGTCGCCGCCTGCGTCAAACGAGCTGCGGCCAAACAACCATTGATATAAGCCTCGATTACTTCACGACCGTCAGATTCCCCCCGTACCAACAGATTGTCCAGTTGCCCTTGAATACCGTCCAACCTTCCCGATTGAGCCTGGGCGAGCAATCGCTGTATTTCAACGGATCTGACGACATCGCCCCCAAACTTTGCCGCTTCTTCAAGAGTTTTTTCCATCCCAACCAAGTCGCCTTGCTTCCGCTGAATCGTGGCTAACAGAAATTGATCCGCTGATGTTCGAGGACCGATCTGGATTGCGATTCTGGCCAGTGACTCAGCAGTATCAACATCCTGCCGTGCCAAAGCCTGAACGGCTTGCATGCGAGGCCAATAGGAAATCCCGCCAAACCACCATGCGAGAAGCAGCGCAACTGACACAAAAAGCAGAATACTTCTTAGCCGACGTTTGAGTTTTCCAGATGTGATCGATTTTGCTGTCATTCCCAAATTCTACCATCAAGTTCTTCAAATAGTTCATTGTTACGCAGCACGTACGTTCGGGCACAATCTAAACATTGCCCATTTCCGCCAAGGACAATGCCAATTAGGGATTCTCAGAGGGAGGTTGGAGCATCGCTGCGATTCAGCCCGACAGGCTCGGCATCCACGATATTGGTGCTATCAAGGATGTTAACCGTTTTCTTTTGGTTTTCACGGAGCTGTCGCTCGACTCGTGACGAAGCAGGATCGCATATCGAGACTTAAGTCCTGACGAATCCAACTACCAAATTATTCTTCGGAAATGCCTGGGCGAATTGTTAACAACATAAGATAACTGAACGGCGACAGGTCCGACAATCCGTACCATCCTGCTGCTCGAAGCCAAATGGTTTTGCTTGTGGTAAGACAAAAATGCCCAAAAGAAGCCGGGCAGGAAATGTCTGCCTTCTACTCACTCCTGCGTCTGTAAATGAAGTCGACCAACACCGCCAATCGGGCGAATGCGTTGGCAACTCCGACTGCCGATGGGCTCCACGCCCAAAATATCGCAACACCAAATTTGACGCTGCACTTCTCATGAAGCAGGCCGCCCCTGCCTGTTCCAACTGTAGCGAATCTGCGGATTGTAGACTGTGATGCGTGATCGCGACAGTTGATGTTGCCTGTACGCGACTTGCATTCACCTGCGGTTCAGGGCGCTAAGGGAATGATGCGTTTTGATCACATTCCTGTATTCGTAGCGACCGCGCCGTTACCTGACTTGTAGGTTTACACTGGTATTCGTTGCCTGCGGATGCCGTGTTGGCTGCAAGGACTCGTCTGTTCAGGCGATCTTCGCTTCGCCGTGCTGGTGCCCCTTGCTTTTGAAGTTCTGAGCGAATGGTTGCACACGTGATTCCGCGTGTCGCTGCTGTCCGTTCAAACTTTGTGGGTTGTTCGGTTCAAGTGTTTCTTTTTTCCGTCCTCTACCGGTTCCGTAAGCTAAGTAGGCTGTATTGGGTAGTGTCTTCACTCCCGATCGGTCCGAAAATCGCGTTGTCGTAAGCAGATATTCAACCGTTGCAAAGCAGCATTTACCTGAAAATGTGGCTGTTTTGCTGGACCTTACTCAGTTCCATGAATTGAAGCTTTGTCCTTATGAACTCAAGTAATGAAAACCAGCCTGTGTTCAACGCTGGTCAGCTGTTTGGCGGCATGCAACCAACTCCGCAGCAACCGATTCAGCACCAGGCTGCTCCACAACAACCTGCAGCCAAAATCAGCAGTCGTGTTTCGACAACTCAGGCTCCCAACAATACCGGTACGGATCGTCCGATTACGTTTTGGGGAATTCTGGATGCATTTCGACGCCGCTGGATTCCGGCGTTGGCCGTTGCTATTCCAGCGGCAATGCTGGTTGCCGGTGTGCTGTGGCAAATGATTCCAGCTCAGTATGAAACATCTGCTTTGCTGAAAATTCAGCAATACCAGCAGGTGCTTGGTGCGGACACCAAAGAGCGTGAGTCAGAATTTCTGACCTACCGCGACTCACAGATCAATATGCTGAAAAGCCGCCCCATCCTGACTTCAGCGATGCGTGTCGAAGGCCTTAAGGAAACTCGCATGATGCGAGATATGAAATACCCGATCGAATTTCTTGAGAAAAACCTGGACGTCGACTTCGACTACAGTGCCGAATTCATTCGTATTTCACTGGAAGGCGAGTATCCGGAGGACATCGCCATGGTGGTGAACGCCGTGAAAGATGTTTACCTTGACGAGGTCGTATACAACGAACGAAATCAAAAGATCAACGATTTGAGACTGCTGGAAACAAAGTTCAATGAACTCGATCAGAACGTTCGCAAGAATCAGCAGCGAATTGCTCGAATGGCTGATGAGCTTGGTACCGGGGATTCAAAAATTGCCATACTCACTCAGCAGCGTCTGCAGGAAAATTTACGGGATCTGGAAAAAGACCTGCGCGACATCAATGACGATATCCGCAATGAAGAAGCGATTCGCCTGTACTATCGCGAACGCGGCTACACAGAAGAACAGATGCGAGCAGCCATGCCAATGATCGGCTTTGGCGGCAGCCGGAATGCAGCATTGCCAGCGGCAGCCGCTGGCCCCGATCCGGGAGCTGTTGCTCAGAAAAAACTACTTGAAATTCGCAGCAAGATCGCAGAGTTTCAACGGAATATCCGTGACAAAAATCATCCCGGCCTGCTGGCCATGCTGCGAAAAGAAAAAGAACTGGCCGCCGCTGCAACGGGTATGGTTGCCGCTCCACAAGGTACCCCCGGTGTTTCCATTTCGAAGTACGAGCACCTGCTGAAACAACGCGAAAAGCTGGAAGAAGAAATTAAAACGATGACCGCAGACCTCCGCCAAAGTGGAGCACGTCTGGTTCAGCTGGAAGAAGAAAAACGCGACATCGCTTCTCAGGAAAAAACCCGAGAAACGCTCGCTCAGGAAATCGCGAATCGTCGCATTGAACTTGACGCGCCTCAGCGAGTAAGCATCGTTCAGGAAGCCAATATTCCTGAGAAACGCAACATCAAAAAGCGAACTCAGATGGCAACGTTCGGCGGTTTTGCCATCTTCGGAATGGTGATTGCCGGGTTTACGATGTTCGAATGGTTTTCTTACCGAGTCGGCAGCACGTCTGACATTGCCAACGCGGTTAACCTGCGATTGGTCGGAACAATTCCGTCTCCCGACAAGGGAGGTTTACTGGGACTGGGCATTTTTTCCGGCAAGGTCAACTATGACGAATGGAACCGAGCCGTCATTGAATCGATGGACGTCGTGCGAACTTATCTGATGCGACACGTAGACCCAAGTCGACCGGCGTCGATTTTGATCACCAGTGCATCGGCCAACGAAGGCAAGACAACGGTTTCGTGTCAGCTGGCCGCCAGCCTTGCTCGATCTGGCAAGCGAGTCGCCCTGGTTGACTGCGACTTCCGTCGTCCGTCCGCTCATCTGATGATGGATGGCCAGGAAGGTCCGGGCATCTGCGAATATCTGCGAGGCGAAATCGCTCTTAAGGATACGTTCCAGCAGACTCAGGCGGCGGGCCTGACCTTTATCGGTGCCGGACAGGTCGATCAGGACGTGTTGCAGAAGCTGGCTGCCGACGGTGGTCGTGCCATGATTAATACTTTGAAGTCTCAATTCGACTTTGTGATCATCGATACTTCGCCACTGCTGTTTGTCGCCGAACCTTCCATGCTGGCTCAAAACGCCGACATCGTGTTGCTTTCAACTCGCAAAGATTACAGCCGCATCAACTATGTGGCTCAAAGTCGCGATTCGCTGCGAAGCCTGCAGGTACCTTTGCTGGGTGCTGTGATGGTTGGAGCGGATTCAGACTTCCAGCGGCAGTCTTACGGCTATCGTCAGGAAGTTCAGCGTAAGGTTAGCCGAGACAACATGGTGCGTTCGTAGTCTGCGGAAACTGTTAGTCAACATGAAACGCCTGCGACCACAACCTGGTCGCAGGCTGTTTTTTCAAGGGGCAGAGTTGTGAGTCGCGGCGGATCTTTAGACGGAACATTTACTGTTGATGTGGAAGACTACTTTCACGTTTCAGCGTTCGCGTCGCGTATCAAGCCGGAAGACTGGCCCGCGTACGAATGTCGAGTTGAACAGAGCACTCACACAGTGCTGAATATCGCTGCTGAAAACGGCACCAAAGGCACATTCTTTATTCTGGGCTGGGTGGCCAAACGCTATCCGGAACTTGTGAAAGAAATTCGGGCGGCAGGCCACGAAATCGGCTGTCACAGCCAGTGGCATCAGCTGGTTTACGAACTTGGTCCAGAACGCTTTCGAACCGACCTGATTGAGTCTCGCGACACATTGCAGAACATCACCGGCCAGCCGGTCACTTTGTATCGTTCTCCCAGTTTTTCGATCACAAACAAGTCTTTGTGGGCGTTGGAAATTCTGGTCGAAGAAGGCTTTGATACAGATTCCAGCATTTATCCGATTCGCCACGATCGCTACGGCATTCCTACTGCTCCACCGGCACCGCACATTATCCACACGCCGTCCGGACCGATTCGCGAGTTCCCCGGCATGGTATGCCAAGTGGGTGGCACAATTCTTTCAGGCCCCAAAATTCCTGTTGGTGGCGGCGGCTATTTGCGGCTGTTTCCGTGGCAGGTGACCAAACGCATGCTGCACAGTGTACGAAAACAGGGCCGCCCGCTGAACGTTTACATTCACCCGTGGGAATTCGACCCGGCTCAACCCAGAGTGCAGGCTTCGTGGAAGTCGCGATTTCGCCACTATCAAAATCTTAAGACGACGGTTCCAAAAATTCGCAACATGTTGTCTGAGTTTCGTCTCGGCACAATGTCACAGGTGTTGGACGGAATGGTGCTTCCCGAAACCGGTCAAAAGCAACCCAGTGCTCGTCAAACCGAACCCGTTAAGTTGTCGTAAGCAAAGATAAGATGAAACCACGCATACTTTATCTCACTCACCGAACTCCCTGGCCGCCTGATCGAGGCGACAGAATTCGTACGTGGAATATTCTGAAGTACCTTTCCGCCAGAGCTGACGTTGATCTGGTGTGTCTGGCCGACGAACCTGTCACTCAGACAACTCGGATGGCACTGGAAAAGGTGACTCGCCGACTGGCGATTGTGCCTCATTCAGGCAAACGCCGCTACATTCGTGGAGCGTTGTCGCTGGCTTGTGGCCGCACGGTCACGGAAGGATTGTTTGAATCGCGAGTGCTGAATTCTGTGATTAAGCAATGGGCTCAGAATACAACTTACACGGCGACTCTGGCATCGTCTTCTGGTATTGCCAGCTATCTTCAGCGCACAGAACTGGACGGCGTACGTCATTCGTGGATTGATTTGATCGACGTTGATAGTCAGAAGTGGCTGGACTATTCAAAGTCTGCAGCATTGCCGATGTCACTGGTTTACGGGCTCGAAGGCCGGCGTCTGCGTCAGCTGGAATGCCGTCTGGCGGCGAAGTCTGACCGAATGCTGGTTGTCAGCGAAGCTGAACGCAGTCTGTTTACAGACTTCTGCGCGGACGCTCCCATACAGGCTGTCGGTAACGGCGTTGATACCGACTATTTTGCACCAGCTAACATGCAGGTAAAACCTCACACGTGCTGCTTTGTCGGTGTGTTGAACTATCTGCCAAACAGCGACGCCGTTTCGTGGTTCTGCGAAAACGTATGGCCCAAAGTGCATGAAAAATACGCTGACGCCGAATTCCAGATAGTCGGTAAAAGTCCGACAAAGGAAGTTCTGGCACTGGCAGAAATGCCAGGAGTCAACGTGGTTGGCCCTGTTCCGGACGTTCGTCCCTGGCTGCATCAATCCAGCTGTGTTGTCGTGCCACTGCGGATTGCTCGCGGCGTTCAAAACAAAGTGTTGGAAGCGATGGCTTGTGGTCGTCCGATTGTATGTTCGCCGGAACCATTAAAGGGGCTGGCGGTAGAACCCGGACTACAGCTATTGAGAGCCGACAGCATCGATCAGTGGGTAGACCACATCAGTCGCGTGTTTGAAGACAGGTTTCGAGCCGAAGAACTGGGCATTGCCGCCAGCGCGTGGGTTCATTTGAATCATCGCTGGGAAAGCTGCCTGGAACCGCTTAACGATATTGTGAACACATCATTCTCCGAGCCGGAACGTGAGATCGGAGTTGGTAAATGAAGGGGCTAATCTTCACCTACCTGATTACAGCGTTCGGTGTCAGTTCATCATTATTCAGACCATATTATGGCTTTTTGGTGTATGTGGCTTTGGCGATGTTGCGTCCTGAATCCTTGTGGGGACATGCAATTCAGGGAGGGCGATTCAGTCTGGCAGTAGCCGCCGCGATGCTGGTTGGCTGGGGCTTAAGAGGTTTTGGCAACTGGGACATGGGAAAAGCAAAGCCCGTCGTCTTTTTGTTTGTAGGCTTCTGGATGTGGTGTGTCGTGCTGGCGTGCTTTGCAAGCAGTCCGCCGCATGCATGGGCGTACGTTGAAGGCATGTCAAAAATCATGTTGCCATTCCTGGTTGGCATAACCACCTGTAAGTCAGTGGGTGATTTGAAGGCACTGGCATGGGTGATCGTGATTTGCCTGGGGTATGTCGCGTTTGAAATGAACATGCACTACTTTGGCGGGTACAACTATCTGTATTTTAACGGCTTCGGTGGCAACGATAACAACGGTGCAGCACTTGGTTTTGTGATAGCACTGGGAGTCAGCTTTTTTCTGTTCTTGAACACCACGTCCTTAGTTCAAAAAGGCATCGTTGGCTTTTTGATGGCGATGATTCTGCATGCGATTCTGTTTTCGTTTTCTCGGGGGGCCATGCTCTCGACCGGAATCGGTATGACGGTTTCATTCTTCCTTATCAAGAAGTCTCCATCGCACTATCTACTGTTTGCCGCTGCCGTTCTGGCCGGAGTGGTCCTTGCCGGACCACAGGTTCGGGAACGATTTCTGGACACATTTTCTGACGGTCGAGGACGCTATGAAGCATCCGCTCAAAGTCGACTGGACATGTGGGCTGACTGTTGGATCGTTTTTAAGGAGAATCTTTTTCTGGGGTGTGGCCCAAATCACTGGCCAATCAGAGCGAAAGAATTTGGCTGGACCAACGTACTTGAAGCTCACAGTCTGTGGATTCAAACGGCGACTGAAACTGGACTTCCCGGCATATTGATGCTCGCCGGATTCTATTTAGCCGCGATCTGGCGTTGCTGGATGATGCTGATTCGGATCCCCGATCGAGCACCTCCCTGGTTCGCTGATGGATGCCGCCTGACAATTGCCTCCCTGTGTTCGTTTGGTGTCGCGGCACAGTTTCTAAGTCTGGAACTCCTGGAAGCTCCCTACTATGTGGCACTATTCGGTGCAGCAACTCTAAGTGTCTACGGGAAGATGGAGCTGGAATTTGCCTCCGAACCAGAGTCAATAGAGGACTGGCGAGACGAGCCGGTGATGGTTTCTGAACTCTACGGCATGCGCGAACTTCAGATAATGAACTGATCATAACAAGGCCATGGCCCTTGCCACGCTGGCTGTGAAACGTGTTGCAGGATCAAGATCCTTGATCACCGGTTCACTGCTATTGGTTGCCATGGTGAAAAGAAGCGCAGCTTGTGCGCACGAATTTGTATTTTACTTAAACAGTCTGTGCTGACTGGCATTTTGAAAGCAGATGAAATGATTCAAGTTGTTGACGACATGACAGCCATGCGTGAGGACTGGAAAATCGAAGTGACTCGACGATATCAACAGGGAGAATGTCGCAGTCCGATTTTTCGCGACGTGATTCAGGAATCGATTCGTCAACACGGTGATCGCGTTCTGGATATTGGTTGTGGTCACGGCTTTGATGACAATGCAGAGATGCAACAGTCCATTGCCAGCCTCGCGAGCCACTTTGTTGGCATTGAACCTGATCCGGAGATTCAAATCCCGGAATACTTTAATGAAGTACACCATTCTGTTCTGGAACCCGCTCCGCTGAGAAAACATTCCATTGATGTGGCCTATTCCGTGTTCGTTCTTGAGCACATTAAAGACGCAGATCTTTTCTGGCAGAAGATCGATGACGTGCTGGCTCCGGGTGGGGTGTTCTGGGGATTTACGGTCGATGGTCGCCACCCGTTTCGCATGGCCAGTGATGCGATGGAGTCTATTGGAGTGAAGGACTTCTATCTTAACCGCATTCAGGGGCGTCGAGGCGAAGAGCGTTATGAAAACTACCCGACCTGGTATCGCGCAAACACGCCTCGTTCCATCGGCAAGTTCACCGACCGGTTCGCAACAACCAGTTATCTTAGCCTGCATCGTCCGGGACAGCTGGACTATTATTTTCCGCAAATTGTACGACCGATGACACGAACGTGCGAATGGCTGATGATGAAGGCACGATGCCCCGGATCAGTGCTGGTTGTGCGAGCCGAAAAACACAAATAGGATAGATTCTTACTGAAAATGATGGTCGCACGCTGCGTGCATGTTGGTGGGAGCGGCTCGGCGATTCTAGCGTTCTATGTCTTGCAGGCAACCACGCCACTGGGTCAAGGGCGAAGCCCGTGTTAGGTGGAATATTGGCACGCGAAGCTCAACTTGTTCCGTCTGGGTGGCACGGAGTGGACTGAGCTTGCGAAGGAAACCGCGAGGGGGCTTGTACCGCGCCCCAATCCAGGCGACTCGTATAGTTCCCGTTTCAAGAACTCAATCTTAATGTAGTGGATCTTCTTAAAGATCCAGCGACACGGAGATCTTTAACAAGATCCACTACTGCAGATACGAATTTTTAGCGGTGACGCAGCACTGGTCGCAAACAACGAAGCGAAGATGACTTTGAGTCGAACGAACTGATTCTGAAATGCATAAACCAGCTTACATCGTGATGGTACTTGCCGCTCTGGTTATGGGCGGGCGGATGTTCTTCGACTTGTCGAAGGAAATGCGGGGCTCGGAAAACGTTGTTGCTGTATTAAACCCTGCGGCGTCAAACCCAGTTGGTGGCCAAACGGATGCGACCACAGAACCTGAAACACCAGACCAAAATACAGATGAAGAGCTGCTGAAACGGATCGACGAAATCCTGAACCCGCAGCGAAATTCTTCAACAGATCTTCAGAAGGACACTCAACTGTTGGCGTCTGCTGTCAATCCAGACAGATCTGATGCCGTTGTTCCAGCAGCAGAAACTGTTGAACAACCGCTGCCTGCGAAAAGCACGAAGAAGTCTGCTGACCCAATTCGTCAGCAGACACCCTTACATGCGGACATGCTGACGCCTGGCAACTTCGTCTATATGGGCGGATTCCGTCCCGAATTTGGCGACGGACTGGCTTCTCGGTTTGGTCTGGGTGGCTGGGCAATCGCCTTCCGTCCGGACGGTGATCCCAACGGGAAAGACGACGGATTTCCGGGGTCCATCTACATGGTTGGACATCGTCACGAACAGCTTGTCGCCGAAATCAATATTCCCAAACCGTTTGTTTCGCTTAGCAAGAATATTAACGATCTTCCCGAAGCCAAAATACTGCAACCGTTTGCCGACATCACCGGCGGGTTACGAACTCGCATGACGAATGGTTCTTCAGAACCGTTTGAAATTGGTGGCATGTTTGTCGCAGGCAACCGTCTGCAATGGACAATGTACAAGTACTACAACGTCGAACAGATTGATTATTTGTCGCACGGATTGTCGTCACTGGACCTATCCAGTCGCGCTGTTCGAGGTATGTGGCACCTGGGACCGCAGAACAGCAACAACCCGGCATGGCACAGCTATAAACATGCAGGATACATCTGCGACGTTCCTCAAGACCTGGCCGACAAATATCTGGGCGGACGCAACCTGATGTCTGGTTTGCAAATCAGCACCGGACGGCAAACTTCCAGTCAGGGGCCAGCCTTGTTCGCTTACAAAATTGACGATGAAAACCTGCCTGCCGGAAGCAGCCTGGACGCGATACCGTTGTTGTGGTATCCCATGAATGCAGAAATGGCGGGCCACCACCCAACTGACAGCTGGCAAGGTGCCGCCTGGCTGACAGCGGGAAACAAGCAGGCCATTATTGTTGTTGGAAGAAAAGGGCTTGGCCCGGTTCATTATGGCGAGTCGCGGCCTGGTGAATGCTACCAGTACAAGGGCTATCACGCTTCGGCCTATGAAACACAAATGCTGTTCTATCGCCCGGAAGATGTTCTGGCTGGCGCTAGAAACCACGTGCCGGACACTCCCACCGCCTATCGCTGGGACGCAAACACTCCGGGAGGAAACCTGGATCGTTTTACGTTTCAGACTTGCCGCAAAGATATCGGCGGCATGGCGTTGGATAGAACCAATAACCTGCTGTACATCGTCGAAGTGAATGCAGGTCTGAGCGACGCCAACGAGTGGGAAGAAATTCCCGTGATCCACGTGCTGAAAGTGGTTCCATAACAAGGGCTTCGTTCAACGCCTTTGTTGCAAACTCAGGACAAAAGCAATCTTCCAGCGCATTTGACTTGCGGCTGACTGGAAACGTGCATGGCAGCGGAAGTTTGGCGACGTGGCTTTGAATTCTGTGACGCATGCTTCTGGAAATTCACCTTAGATTGGCGGGTGAAGTCGCCGTTTTTCAATTTCCATTTTGTGTTGTCTGTTCAAGTCTCAATTTTAAGTCACCTCCATGAAGATCTCAGAGAACATACTGTTTGCGATTGCCAGCCGAATGTACCGCAGCAGCCTGGGCCAGTCTGAAGAAATGGCTCAGGCACTGGCGGATGATGACAGCTATGCCGGCTATCGGCGAGAGTGCCTGAACAAAGTACTGGAAGCCGCTCATCGTCACGGCGTGGAATTCAAAGGCAAAGATGTTTTGGACCTGGGCTGCTATGACGGTGCGATCAGTTCAGGATATCTGGAGGCAGGTGCAGCCCGCGTTTACGGTGTTGATATCGACGCGCCTGCCGTAAAGACGGCTCAATCGCGGTTCACCGACCCGAGGCTGGATTTTAGAGTCAGCGGTGTGACTGGGCTGCCTTTGGACGACCAAAGTGTCGATACAATCTTTTGCTATGACGTTTTCGAACACGTCGAAAATCCGGCTCCGATTCTGGAGGAATGTCACCGAGTGCTGCGACCGGGTGGCAAAATGCTGATTGGCACCTGGGGTTGGTACCACCCGTTTGCTCCACATTTGTGGTCAACCATGCCCGTACCGTGGGCGCATGTGCTGTTTTCTGAAAAGACAGTTCTGCAAACCTGTCGTCGAGTCTACCATTCTGACTGGTACGTGCCGAACATGCACGACTTTGATGAAACCGGTACTCGCAAAGCAGACAAATACACTCACGAAAGCATTCCCACGGACTATCTGAACAAGTACCTGATTTCAGACTTTCAAAAGGTGTTTGAAGAGTCCAGCCTTGATTTCAAAATCAACCCGGAACGCTTCAGTTCCAAATGGGCCGCCTGGACAACTCCACTGCTGAAAGTGCCGTTTTTGAAGGAATTCTTCACGGCTTATATCTGGGTCGTTCTGGAACGTCCGGTTGGGGCCAAAAGGAGAAAACCAGCGAAGCAGAAACGCCAGTTGGTCTCTGCATAGCCGGCGCTATGGCTCTTTAGTGTATCGCCGGCTTGTTCCCCCCCCACATGGCCCACGACCTCGTGTTGTGGGCTTTTCAGGCCTATGCACCAGGCGTCCTGACCGGCATCAACGCTGCCACGGCATGCGGTTGCTTCATTCCTTCTGCTTACGAAGGTTTTACGACGCTGCGATCCGGGATGTGCTGCGGGCCAACGATGTGAACGTTGGGGCCAATCACGCAGTCGGCTCCAATGGTGACTTCACCTTCGATGACTGTTCCGGGTTTGACGACGGTGTCTCCACCGATGGTTACACCAAAGTCGATGCTTGTCTGCACAGGATCAACAATCGTCACACCGCTTAGCATCAGACCTGTCAGAACTTCTGCCTGAATGTGAGCTCTGACTTCTGCCAGTTGCAGGCGGTTGTTGACGCCAATAGCTTCCTGAATCGTCAGGCTGCAACTGGCGGCGACATTGTGGCCTTCGTCCATCAGAATTCTGGGGCAGTCGGTCAGGTAGTATTCGGACTGCACATTGTTGGGTTTCAGCTTTCGCAAAGAATTTAGCAGCAGCGGTGCGCTGAAGGCGTAGCAACCCGTATTGATTTCTGTGATTTGACGCTGAGCGTCCGTCGCATCTTTGTGCTCAACAATGCATTCAAACTTTCCGGCGGCATCCCGGACGACTCGCCCCAGCCCGTCGTTGTTGACGGTGTCGGCCGTGCCGATCACGCACGCTGCGTTTTGAACAGCCTGGTCGTCCAGCAGAGCTTTCAATGACGAACCCTGTAACAGGGGAGTGTCGCCAGCCAGAATCAGAACCGATCCATCGTGACCTTCCAGTTCTGATTCCGCCATCATCACAGCGTGACCGGTGCCGTTTTGTTCAACCTGTTCTGCAAACACGACATCTTCGTGGTGTGCCAGTGCTTTTCGCACAAGATCTGCCTTGTGGCCGACAATCACCACGATTTTTTCGCAACCGGCCTGTCTCGCAGCGTCCAGAACATATTCGATCATCAACCTTCCGCAGACTGGGTGCAGCACTTTGGGAGTTTCTGATTTCATTCGAGTGCTCTTGCCGGCAGCAAGAATCACAGCAACAGGAGCTGACATGTATTAAGCCTGTAGAAGGGGATTTTGGTTGTTCAGGAAAATGTCTGGTTGATGCAGTGGGGCTGTATTTTGCATGCGACCTGACTGGACAGCGACAAGCCTGAATTAGCCGCAGGGCGCTAACCCCGGTTTTCTTTCCGTGATCTGCACAAACCGGGGCTAATGCCCGGCGGCTGATGTGGCTAACGGAAATACTGACGTTTCATTTAACCTGGCGGTGTCCAACTAAATCTAGCCGCTTAACACCGGGGTTTCGCTCGTACCTCGCTCCAGTCCCAGGTGGTGTGAAAAGGTGCCCCTGCGATATCTGTAAATAGATCCACAACTTCAAGTTGACTGTGAATCCGAAAGTGAGCAACTCCGATCTTTCGATACACAACGTTCGCCAAAGCCTTAGAGCCTCAACTAAAACAATACGAGCATGACGCACACATTTTTTGTCGTAGCATCAACGTCGCGACTCGGCGATTCGAACGTCCCACGCTATTCGGCCCGCCACGCCACCGGGGCAGGGGCGAAGCCCTTGTTAGTATTTCCAGCCGATGCGGCCGATGAAGCCTGTCATGGGGGAGAAGTCTGCGTTGGCGGCGTTGCCAAAGTTTACGTTGCGATCGAAGACCCAGCCGCCTTCTGTGAACCAGGTGTAGGTGCCGGCATCCATGCGAAAGCCCAGCAGGATTCGATAATCTTCCAGTTCCACCTGATCGCGTCCACCGCCGGAAGTTCCAACTTCGTAAGCTTCAACATGGTATTCGGCTCTGGCATACATCCATTTGGCCCAAGGGCCTTCGTTGCCCAGAAACAGACTTACAGAAGATTCCGGGTACATCAGTCGCCATTCCCAGAAGTCGTCTCGATAAAGCAGACCTACGTGAGGAATGATTCGATCTTTCACGCGATCCCAATATTCAATTCCCAGCACCATCGACCAGGACTGATCAAGCTGGAAGACGAACATTCCGCGAGCATCCAACTGAAACGCTCCTGAGCCAAGGCTGTGTTCGAAGTCGGAATTGATCGAAGGCGTAATTCCCAGAATCGTATTGATGGGGCCGTTGCTGGCTGTTTCCAAGGCAAAATCAGAACCATAACGAAAGGCTTTGCCCGGAAGTCCGGCTCCTGTATCGGGGCCATCCCATCCGCGATAACGAAACTGATTGGTCCATGTCATCATCCAGCCGGGAATAAAGGCACCGGTATAGCCAAGGTCGTAGTCGATGCCGAATTGTTCGAATTTCCCCTGTGCTCCGCCCTGGGTTCCCGTGAAGGGAATGAATTCAATGTCAAAGTCGTTGTGCCATCCCATTCGAAACGGCTGTGGACCGTTGACTCCCGGAACCGTAAAGCCGCCGTTTGCAGCTGGAGCAGCTCCGTAGGGTGAATACGGGGCATATGGTTGAGCGGGATATCCGCCGGGTGAAGTTACAAACGGGTCGGCGCCGAGCGGTGGAGAAAACGCGTTCCAGCTGGAAGCGTCAGGAGCCACGGGTGGCGTATAGCTTCCAGGATATCCGCCACCGTAGGAAGGAGGCGTCTGAAACGTTGAATCCTGAACTGGCATCGCAGCAGAATACGGTGTTACCGAAATCGGTCCTAAGCCGCCGGGAATTCCGCTGGCACCGGGAGGCAAAGGTACGCTGTCTTCTGATTGAGCTCGAAAGACGGTTTCGACAGAGCTGACCGGGCGAAACATCGACGGAGTGCGTGCGCCGGCTGGCGAGTCATACAAATGAGCGGCACCAGGCGATCCGAACAAACCGCCGCCAACTGCAGAGTCGGCGCAGAGTGTAGAAATCGCGATAAAAAGGCACAGGTGAAGTGATCTCACGTGGGCAGCCTTTGGAAATGTCATTTGGGAAGGGTAACTGCGAAGCAGCAGTTAATTTGAATCAAACACGCAGAAGGTGGCCCGCAGAATGTTTGAGACGAGCGAGAACAACGGGAAGCCAACATTAATTAACCGAGTCTGTGAATAAGACGACGGAGTGGTTTCTGGTTGAAACCGAAATTCAACTAAGGCGAGCTTCATCAAAATTCTTACCCGAAAACGACGCATGCTGGTTGCGAGCATCTTTTCCTGAGCGACCACGGAGCAGTTCGAGCGGCTGCTTGAACTTGTTCGGGGCCTCCCGCTTTAGGCAAGAACGATAGATTTTCAGGAATCCCGAATTTACGTCAACACCAAGTCTGCGATGGTAGGCAGACTTGGCCGATTTGGCAGGTAAATCGGAACTTGAAGAAGGGACGCTCCGGCAGTTCCTGCCTGTTTTCGAAGACGTCGCAGACAACATGGGGCTTTCACGCCACTAAGCCGCAGGCTTCAGGCAGCATCCCGCTGTCCGCTTAGGAGCACTTCGGAAACCCCCTGTTTAATCCGAGGTCTTAAATCAGCTGACCGCAGCCCGACCTGTAATCACGGGGGAAACGGCTGGAGGCGAACGTGCGAAGGACGCACGGCAACGATTTCAGGATGGTTGAAATCTGTGAACAATCAGTGTTTCATCTGTGGCCAAACGCTGATGATGGCCATCGGCCCGAATGCTGCCAATTTTCGAACTTGTATTCACGCGGCGGCTGGAATGAAGTCAGCCACTGATGAAATACAAATTTGCACAGATTGCCTGCAATCACGGGTGAAACGGCTGGAGTCGACGTGCGGAAGAAGTGCGGAATGAATTCGGGAGTGTTGCTTAGTTGCCGTCGTTGATGTACGAACCGTCTCGCAATGCGAAGCCGCCAGTGGGGATTTTGTCAATCATTTCCGGAAGCAACGAGGTGCGAGCATTCAGGCCTGCAGAATAAGGGGTTTCAATGTGCAGATCCGAACTTTGATGAAAGATGCCCGGCAGAAAGCGTCCGGCTTCGTGAGCAAGATAGCAGCCATATTGGTTGGGGGCTGAGTCAATTCGCTCAATGCGCCCCAACATTACAGGTGCGGAATATTCTGACATAGAAATGCAAATGCCGAATTCCTGCCCCAGCTTCAAGTTTGCGGCGCACGAAATTTTGATGCCACTCAAAGCGTAATTCAGAATTCTCATTCGCTGGCGAGTTGCGAATTCAGAACTTTGCAGCCACGCCGACCAGTTGCATGGATACCGAAGATTGTCGCGGAGCTCCCACCAGGACTTCGACAGCATACTTTCGGGGATCGGTGAATTCAGGTACACGCCCAGTTCCCAGCCGGAATTCGACGGTCGGCACCAATGCACGACTCCTCGGTTCGGAACAGTTCCGGATACGAAATCCAGGTACATAATCAGGGCGATCGGTGTACCGAACTTCAGAGGCCGATCCGTGTTCAAACGGACGTCGCCGCGAGAGATCTCGGAGATGTTCAGAGGCAACGGCACGCCAGATTCCAGGCACCCGCACATCTGGATGCCTCCAGTACGCGGAATGTCCCCTAGGGGAATAGAGGATTGACTTTTCCTGTAAGTCACAAGAAGCACCTACTGAATTTGCCGACGCAAAACACCCATGCGGCTTGGGGGCGAAACAAGTTGCAGAGCAAGCCGGACCAGTTGGGTGATCGATTGCAGTGGTTGTGGCTGAACCGCCCCAGGGCGGAAAATCAGGGTAGGCGGGAAACTGGCGTCGTTTATTCGGGCTGTGAGGAATTTGCGGAATGTTTCCCTAATGCCAGGTCAGGTTCACATCCAACCCGTTGGATAAGCCTTCAAAACCGCTGAAAATCGGCAAAGCTCTTATCACTTCGTTCGTGACGGTAGGAGTTTTCCCACCAAACTGCCATCAATCGGCATTTGACGCTGGTTTTCCCGCAAGGATAGAATTCCGGCGGCATTTGAAAAGACGATCTTACGTCGTAACAAATGAACCTATATGCTGTGATACACAACAATTTTCAGTTTTTTCGCTGGATTTTGGGGTGTTTGGTTAGGGGAGAATCAACGTCTCGTTCCTAACGGGATCGTGCGCTTCTGCAGAACCAATCTGCGGCGCAGCAACCGTGAGGGCTGTAAAGCCTTCACAGTAAACAGTTTACATCAATTCTTCCAGACGTTTTTTGATACATATCAGAGTCCTTTGCTGACGCCGGGTGTCCTTTCAACATATTTGGAAGTGCCACAGCGGTTTAAGTAGACTCTTTGTAGGACGCAATGATGCTGATTTCTTCGTGGCTTAAGTCGTTCCAAAAAAATCTTCAGACACGTCCCCGCCGCATCGTTCGGCGATCATCCAGCCAGGCGTCGCGCCAGGCTGAACATCTGGAAACTCGCTCCCTGCTGACCGCTCCAACCCTTGTTGGTGTCCGTCCCAACATCGGTGACTTTCTGGATCCTGGCGAAGTTCGCGACGTCGCTCCCAAAGAGCTGACTCTGCAATTTAACCCCGGTCAGATAATCGATGCCAGCAACAATCGCTTGTTCAGTAACTCGCCGATTATCGTCGAACGATCTGGAAACGACGGCACGTTCGGCGACGGCAACGAAGTTCCGGTAACGCTCGGCTTCGTCGGAATTGGCGACACAGTTGAAGAGGTGGTTCTTCGTTTCGCAGAAAATCTGCCGGACGATACCTATCGAATCACAATCCGTGGCACTGGCGGGAATCCGCTTCAAAACACTGCCGGCGAAGCCTACGCCGACGGAGCTGACGGTACGTTCACCTTCGGCCTGAACCTGGGTGCTCAGGTGCGAGCCGTTGTTCCACAACCCATTGTTCGTGGTCCAGGCGGGGCTCTTACGCAGAATCGCCGACAGATTGTTGTTTATTTCAACAACGACCGGCTGAACGTAGCGTCCGCGCAGACTGCTGCGTTTTATCAGTTGATTTACACAAACGACACCGTCGAAAACACGGACGATGCGGGCAGCTTCTATCTTCCGACTAACGTCAGTTACGACCCGGTCGCGAATACCTCAACGCTGACATACGCGCAGGATCTCGAAGTTCTCAATCCAGGCGGAGCGGGCACGTTTCGTTTGCGGATTGGGTCGAACGAGTCGATCCCACTTCCACCGACAAGTCAGACCTTTGTTGAAACCTTCGTCAGTGACTTTGGCACTGCGGGAAGCGCGACTCTGACACTTGAGCCGATCGTGACTATTGACGGCAACCCGATCGACGTCAACTTTTCGACGGCGGCACTTGGAGCTGGCGGCGTACCGTCAGTCAGTGTCGCCGGACGACAGATCGACATCGTCCTGAACACCGATGGTGGAACGACCGCTGGTCAGCTGCTTTGGGCCATCAATCTGCATCCTGAAGCCAGTGACCTGGTCCGCGCCACGATTGCTGGCGACCTTGTGACGAATTTTGCGGCGACGGCAACTGCTTCGTCGTTTTCTTTCATGGATCCGGGTTCTTCGTTTGATAACAACACCGATCTGGGAGTGCTGACATCTCAAAGTCAGGTTTTGACCGGGCAAATCCGTTCTGTCGACTATCCGTTTGACTTTCCGGGCAACACCGATGAGATAGGTCACCGTGATATCGACGTCTCAGAAGAGTCTCACATTGAGGTTGCACCAGATTCGAATCCGCAGATTTCAACGCTGTTCTACAACTTTCAAAGAAACTACGGCTTTTCTCCTCAGGGAGCACAGCTTTCGAACCTGATTACAGAAAACCAAAAGCAGCGTGCTCGGGAAGTGTTTGAACTGTACAGCCACTATCTGGGCGTTCAGTTCGTGGAAACTGATAACCTTGGTTTCACGATCGTGACAGGCGACCTTCGCGCGATCGACCCGAACATCCTGACAGGTGCCGGCGGTGTGACGGCACAGTCAAGCCGAGCCTTAAACCTGGCGATTATGGATAACGCCGAAGGCGCGGCATGGGACGACAGTCGTGGCGGTTCGTGGTTTAGTTCAGCGTTTCACGAAATTGGCCACCTTCTGGGATTGGGGCATGCCTACGATTTGCCGGACCTAACAGTTTCCGGCGCGTTTGAAGGACCTGTCGTTGAGACGACAACCGCTGAGCCGGACTTCCCCGGTGATGCTGATATTGTTCACGGTCAACTGCTTTACCGACCTGAAAATCGTGACATCGACCTGTATCGATTCGAAGTTGCCGCAACCGGTTTGTTCAGTGCTGAGACTGTTGCTGAGCGACTTGCGGATGCCAGTCTCCTGGATACAACCATGCGGTTGTTCCGAGAAAAGTTGGATGGCACTCGTGAGCTGGTTTCTCAGAATGACGATTACTTCAGCGAAGATTCGTTGATTTCTTTGACTCTGACTCCAGGCGTTTACTTCCTGGGAGTCAGTGCCAGCGGTAACGACGCATACAATCCGGAGATTGCGGACTCTGGAATGAACGGCACGACTCAGGGTGAGTACCGTCTGCAGATCAGCTTCCGCCCAGACGCAAGCTCGACAATTCTGGATGCGACCGGTGTGCCGCTTGACGGTGACCTTGACGGTCTGGCGGGTGGCGAATTCAATTTTTGGTTCCGCGCTGCGACTCCAGCGAACACTCATTATGTAGACCGCATCGCGCCAAACGGGGGGACAGGTACACTGGCTTCTCCGTTTAATGAGATCGATCTGGCTTTGGCTGCCGCTTCGCCCGGCGACATTGTACGTATCGTTGGTAACGCTGGTGCTGACGGCGACGCTTCCGAACTGGCAGACAACGTTGCCTATCAAATCGGGTTGGATGATTCCGGCAATGCTTTGCGAGACGGCGGGTCGTTTGAGATTCCTCAGGACGTGGTCGTAATGATCGACGGGGGAGCTTTACTGAAGTTTCAGGACACCTTTATCGTCGCCGGCAGCACGTCGTCAACCGTTGACCGAAGCGGTGCGAGCGTGCAGCTGCTTGGGACTCCGGAGAACGATGTTGTACTGACTTCGTGGCGTGACGAGACGGTTGGTCAGGATACGACTCCAACGCCAACGAGCCCCAATCAGGGTAACTGGGGCGGTGTTGTATTTCGTCGCGACGTGGACAACGACGAAAATCGTCTGAACTACGAACGTCTCGGAATCTTCATGGACTATATTGCCTTCGCCAATATCAGTTACGGCGGTGGCAAACTGCAAATCGATTCCGTTGAGCAGGTCATCAATCCCGTGACTCTGTTTGAGTCGCGACCTGGAATCTACAACAACTTTATTACCTTGAGCGAAGACTCAGCGATTTCTGCGGATCCTGACAGCTTTGAGGAAACGACATTCGTAACTCCGTTCTACCAAAACGTAGCGTTTACTCCTGACTACAGCCGCATCGGGCCCGACATTTATGGCAACACGCTGATCGATAACTCGACAAACGGTTTGTTCGTTCGCATTCAAACTGCACCTGGCAATCCTACAAGCAAATTGACGGTTACTGGTCGTTTCGACGACAAAGACATCGTTCACGTGATTGCGGAAAACCTTGAAATTCAGGGGACTCCCGGCGGTCCGTTTCTTGAATTGGCCGCTCCTCCAGTTGTGTTGGTCACACTTAACGCCAGCGCAGGTGGTACGCTTGGCAATGGTGATTACAATTATCGAGTTGTGTTTGTCGATTCGTCCGGAAACACAAGCCCACCGTCGGAAGTGACAAGAAGTGTCACATTGGCTGGAGCCAATGGCAGCGTGACTCTTGGGAATTTGCCACCTGCATCTGCTCCTTATAACGGACGTTTGTTGTACCGATCTCAGGATACAGGCACTGGTCCTTACGAGTTGGTTGCGATCCTGAACGCATCGTCAACATCATACTTCGATGACGGTACGACTTTGACCGGCATTCTGGACGAAACACTGGTCGGGCGTAATCGTGCTCGTCTTGATGCAAGTCTTGTTATTGACCCCAATGTGATCGTAAAGCTTGAATCTGCTCGCATTGAAGTGGGTCTTGGCGCGCAGATTATTGCCGAAGGTAGCGCAGGGCAGGAAATCGTATTTACGTCGCGTCTTGACGACAGGTTCGGGGCTGGCGGCACGTTCGACACAAACAACGATGACAAGGTCAATAACGAAGCCGTTCCTGGTGCGGGCAATTGGGGTGGTTTCTATCTGTCGCCTGTAGCAGCAGCCAGCTTCGACAATGTTCTTATCACATTCGGCGGTGGGATTATCCCAACGAACGGTGACTTTGCAGCGTTCAACGTGATCGAAGCTCATCAGGCTGATCTGCGTGTCACCAACAGCGTACTGGAAGAAAATGCGGATGGCACCGGAGGCTCAGCGCCAGCCGAGCGATTCGGTCGTTCGGCCAATGCAGCGGCCACGATTTTTGCCCGAGGAACTCAACCGATTCTGATTGGGAACACGGTACGTAACAACGCTGGACCGTTCGTTTCTATTAACGTAAATGCACTGAACTCGACATATGTTGCCGATACTGGGCGGTCACGTGGAGGGGCTGATCTGTTCGGTGGTTACGAAGATAACCAGGGGCCATTGATCGATGGGAATCTGTTGGGTGGAAACGGCATTAACGGGATGGTTGTCCGTGGCGAAGTCCTAACGACTCAAAGCGTCTGGGACGACACCGACATTGTTCACGTGTTGTTTGACGAAGTGATTGACCCGAACTTCCACACCTACGGCGGCATTCGCCTGAACAGTGATTCTGACGCAAGTCTTGTCGTGAAACTACAAGGCGATGACGCGGGCTTTACTGCTGGAGGCAAGCCTCTGGATATCGACGATCGAATCGGCGGAACATTGCAGGTTGTTGGGCAACCTTTTTTCCCGGTGATTCTGACATCATTCAGCGACGACACCGTGGGTGCAGGTTTTGACCTTGCTGGACTTCCATTGACCGACACAAACGGTGATGGAGCAAGTACTGGGGTTGTCGGCGACTGGCGAAGCCTTGAAATCACTCAGTACGCAAACGATCGCAACGTTGGAGTCTACAACGAAAACGAAGTTACAGCGGCAATCGGCGCTGGTACAAACTCGACCGCGCGTGACGCTGAGTTCATTGGTGACCTTGGCAAGTATAATCTGCGAACCACCAATCCCGATGGTACTCACACGATCCAGAACACTGCGGATAACAACCTGCGTCTGGGATTCGAAATCAATGGATCCATCAACAGCCCTGGCGACGTCGACGTATACAGCTTCACCGGAGTCGCCGGTTCGGAAGTCTGGATCGACATTGATCGCTCGACGATGTCGTTGGACACCGTCGTTGAACTGATCACATCGTCGGGAACAATTCTGGCACTGTCGGACAACTCTTACGCAGAATCGCAGGGACAGTATCCTGTCTTCGCACGAACCGCCAGCAGCATCAGAGCAAACAGTCTTAACAAGTCACAGTACATCAGCGACGACTTATACGGCACTAACCCTCGCGACGCCGGCATGCGAGTTATCCTGCCCGGCGTATTTGGCGGTACCGGTACGTACCAAATTCGAGTACGTTCCAGCAACATTGACTCACTGGACCCATCGGCCAATCGAGCTGACCTGCTTGATCCAGCAAAGGTTTTCAACGGAATCACGTTCGGTAGCTACCAGTTGCAGATTCGCCTGCAGGAAACAGACGAAGTACCGGGGTCATCGATCGTGTTTGCGGACATTCGTTTCGCAACAAACGGTATCGAAATTTACGGTCAACCATCTCATTCGCCGCTATCGGGCGAGTACGGTGAATCTACGACCGGCAACAACAACTCGGCGGGTGCTGCAGAAAACGTTGGCAACATCCTGAACACGGATACAGCATCTGTTGCCATTGCAGGCACAATCTCGGCTCCAACCGACGTTGACTGGTACCGATTCAATGTGTCTTTCGATGATATTCAGGATATTCCGGGGCACACGGATCCGAACCGCTACGCATCTGTGGTGTTCGACGTGGACTACGCTGACGGTGCGTCGCGAGGAAATCTTCAGGCTCATGTGTTTGATGGTGCCGGCCGGCTCATCCTGACGGCCACGGATTCAAACGTGTCTGATGACCGATCGGGCCCGCTGGAAGGTGCTGACGCAGACGATCTGTCGCGAGGAAGTTTTGGAAATCTGGACCCTTTCATTGGTCCCTTCGAGTTGCCGGAAGGTGACTACTTCCTTGTGATTTCTTCGAATGGCACCATTCCGTCAGTCCTCGATCAGACCACGTCAACAAACCCAACAAGCAATACGATTCGCCTTGAACCACTTACTTCGATAACGCGGATTGCAGACGAGACATTCTCGGGCGGCCAAGGCACAGCGACGCCTGCAATCTACGACCTTTACGACAACGAGCAGGGGCAGAATCTGACAGCGTTCCACCTTGGCGACGTTAATCTTTTTGTCAGCACGGGACGATTTGTTCGAATGGTGGACCCATTCACTGGAACTGTAGAGACAGTTTTGGGGGATGTGGGTCAGGCCGGTGTTCACGGCGATATCGCAATGCGTCCCGATGGTGACTTGTTTGCGTTTGAATTCGACGGAACCTCTGACGCAGCGTTAAACAGCTATATCCGAATTGACACAGGAACAGCAGCCTTCACCGGTGTTGGCGACGATGGTATTCAGACCTTTAACTTCGATGCCGGCGGTAATGTTGTTCAAACCAATGCCAGTTTGTTCACTGAGGCATTGACCTATCTGGGAACAGGTACAAACGACGGTCGTCTGGTGGCAACTCGACGAGGAGCCTACAACGGCACCTATCTGCCCGACCGCAACAACATCCTTTATGCATTCAACATTTCTTCTGGAGCAGCAGTTTCGAACGGCGGTGCAAGGACAGAAAACGCCAGGGCGGCCAACGGGGCGGGTACCGACGTGGTCGAGCTCGGACGAATTCCAGCTGCCGGTACTGTCACCGGATTGGCCAATCTGCCAACGGGCTTGTTTGCAGTTGACGATTTAGGCTTCCTGTACCGCATCAATCCAAACAACGGAGCTATTCTGGCGACTGTCAACGTTGGTCTTGGCGGTATTGCCTTCGAAGGGTTAGCTGCGGGGCCGAACGAAGTTGAAGGCGGAGCCTACGCCACAACCCTGTTTGGTATCGACAGCTTTGGTGAAGTTTTTGCGTTCAACACGCTGGGAATTCTTCAGCCGATCTTCACTGACGGACAGACGTCGATTCAAACTGGTATTGCCGGAGCCGTTGGTCTGGACTTTGGCACTCTTGATCGCAACCTGTGGGCAACCACCGGTAATCGAGGCCTCGATGTGGGCCATGGGACTCCTGCTTCGCCAGACGCCACTCGTGTTGATGTTCCGGGCGGGACAAGTTTGTACTTTGGTAACCAGCGAGGCGGCGCTGCCGCTGGAAACAAGAACAATCTGACCACTGCTCCGATTAATGACTATAACTTCCCGGGTGGAGCTCATGGTTCATTCGTGAGCAACCCGTTTAGCCTTGAAGACTACAGCTCTGCTGACAAGCCGGTTCTGTATTTCAATTACCTGCTGGAAACGGCAAGCAACGATTACATCCCCGGTGTTCGACCGATGACAGACTCTTTGCGAGCCTACGTCGGCGACGGAACTACGTGGAGCCTGCTGGCGACAAATAATTCGTTCCGTGACCTTGGAGCGTTGGACGATGAACAGGACTTCAGCCCAACGGGTGGCCCAACAGCGGCACCAACCACTCAGCTGTACCGTGACGTTCACGAACTGTACGACGAAGCTGGAACACCAGTCTGGCGACAGGCTCGCCTGGATCTCAGCTCGTTTGCTGGTCGGGACAATCTTCGACTGCGTTTTGAGTTCGCCACAGCCGGATCAGTCAACGTCGGCGACATCACAACAGTCGGCGAAGAACTGTACGCTCTTCCGGGCGACAAGTTACGCGACGGTCAGTCTTACATTCTGGAAGGCGTCAATCAGTTCGAATTCGACATGGGCCACACACTGGTTGTGCCAAGTGCGAAGTTGATTCTGGAACAGGAAACCTTCGAGATTCAGGGGACGCTGTTTGAGTTCGACAAAAACGGAGATGGTGCTCAGCTTAGCGGAATCGTGATCGCCATCAATGACGACATGAGCCCCGTTGAAATTGCCGTGTTGATGGAACGAGCAATCGACAACGCAGCAATTACGGATCTTAAAACCTACCGAGACGGCAATCGCATCAACCTGATGCTTGAGCCGCCAATGCTGCCGATTGATCCGAACGTAACTCTGGTTCAGAGTGCCGGTGCAGGGCTTCAGCTGGATGGTTCACCGGGCGTAACGCCTGGCACAACATCAGTTGTGATTCATTCTGGTATGTCCAGTGCCGATGTCGCTGAGGTAATCTCGCAGCGAATGGCGGACCACCTGCTTCCCGCTGGCGTTTATCGAGAAGCTGAACCAAATGATGCTCCGAACGTGTTCGCCTCGCAGAACCTCGAAAATGTTTCGTGGACACTGGAAGCCAATAACACGATCACCGATTCGACTGTGTTGCCGCACGTGTCAATTATTGGGACGTCCAGCCTGTTTACCGGAACTGACTTCTATCGCTTCGATGTGCCGGCGGATGGTTCTCGTGTGGTTGTTGACCTTGACGGAACAACACCTGGTTTCAACTCCATGATTCGAATCGTGGATGAGATGGGGAACATGTTGTTCGAGAACATCGTTGGCGGCAATCTTGACGTCGCCAGTAACACCATTCAGGACGCGTTTCTTGATGTGACTCTTGATGCAGGTACGTTCTTCGTGCAGGTCGGTGTACCGCCAAGTTTGGGTGGAGCCCTGCCAACAGCTCGATACACAATGCACTTGTCCGTGGAAGGCCACGCTGTTGACGCGGGGCCAGAACCGGCTGCTGCTTTGGTTGTTGACCGATCGATTATCAAGGGCAATGCAGACCTGATTCGCGTGATTGGACACTACGTCACAGATCAAGGTCCTTTGGGACTGACGACATCGCTGCCCGGCGACGGATTTGGAGGGTTCGGTGCCAGCCAGCCTTCACTGCGAGGCGTTGCCAACAATTTTGAAGGTGTCTACATCGATGACATCATCATCGGTCTTGCAGAACGCGGTGAGATGGTCACCGGTGCTCCAGCAAACACAAGCTTTGCGACAAATCAGGAAGTCAATGACCCATTCAATCTGAATCCGTATCAGGACATTCTGGAAGGTGCTTATGACGTTGAAATTCGCCGAGCATCAGATTACGCAGTTGGCAGCGGTGCTCCAAATGCAGCCTTCCGCACATTTGGCAGTAACGATCGTCTGACCAGCCAGCAAACTCTGTTTGTGGCTCCGGCATGGAACCTTCGAGACGGCCAGACCTTCACGCTTAGCGACGGTGTCGACACTGTTGTCTTTGAATACGAAGACATCAATGTTGGTGACGGAGTCGCCCAAGGGCACTTCGAAATCTCATTCGATCCGTATGCCCCGAGTGCAGACGGTGGTCTGGTTGGAGAATCAGCTTCTGTTATCGCTCGACGAATTCGAGACGCGATTAATTCTGGTTCGGTTCAGGGTATTCTGGACGTCAGTGCGTCTCTGGCAGACGGTGCCGCAGACGATTCAACATTCAGTGCCAGTAACCGCGTGAACATCTATGGCAATGCCGTCTTCACGCTAACCGATGGGCTGCAGAATCCCGGCACGTCCACCGCTCCGGAAGGCGTTTCAGGTTCGGTTGCCTTTATCGGCAACACAAACGGCAGCAGCACGCTGTTCTCGTTTAGCAACACGTCTGGATTGCTTGATCCTACGACAGGATTCGCAGAACGTATTGATACGATTGCCATTCAGTTGCCAACCGGTCAGAACTTCGACCCTAACCCGCTTATGGGCGGAACTGGTAACGGTCCAACAATCAATCCCGCTTCTGACTTCGATCCGCTGACGTTCACCACGCTGGACCTTCTGAATCCTCGAATCCCAGTCTTCACGTTCAACGGTGACTTTGACACGCTGACAATCGCGTTCAGTCCAAACCGTGGGCCGGGCTTCGACGAGAACGACCAGTTGATCTTCGGCCTGGACGTGGACTACTCGCCAGAACCGATCAATCTGATTGGCAGCGTTGTGGAAATCACGTTCAGCTCAGGACGCACCGTTCTGGCTGAGTTTGTTATCGATCCATCAAACGCGAGCATCGCCATTCTTCGTGATATTTCTGAGCCGACGGTAGTTCAGTTCAACGAAAGTTACGGCGACACCAACCGAACTCGCGATCAGGGTCAAATCCTGATTCACTCAAACGTAATTTCTGATTCGGAAGGATGGGGCATTCTGGCGGACGCTGGTACCCGATCCGGTGCACCTAACCCAACCGGTGCGGGCACACTTCCTCACGCGGGCCCAGTTCGAAACCTGCAGGAAATTAACTCTAACAGAACAGTACCTGGCGTCGTTATTGCCAATAACGTGCTGTCCATCAACGGAACAGGCGGAATTCTGTTTAGCGGCGACAACGCGGCTGGTGTTCTTGGAGCCGTTCCGTTTGGTCGCATCATTAACAACACGATTGTTGGCGACAACAGCGGCACTGGAATTCGAGTTGAGCAGAATGCCAGCCCGACTTTGTTGAACAACATCGTGGCCGACCTGACAACTGGCATTCTTGTGGATGGCACCTCACAGGCTCTTGGGACCGTCGTTGGGGCAACGTTGTACCGAGGCAATGCGACCAATGCCAACACCGGCATTATCGGCCTGGGGTCGTTCCCGATTCAGCTGTCCGCAACCGATCCACTGTTCGTGGATCAGGCCAACCGAAACTACTACCCCGCACCAAACTCCATGGCGATCGATAGTTCGCTGGACGGGCTTGGCGATCGAACATCAATGATCACAGTTCGCAATCCGCTTGGGATTGGCGTTTCACCGATTCTAAGTCCATCGCGAGACGTGTTCGGTCAGCTTCGAGGTGACGATCCGGATGTTGCAACTCCGGCCTCTCAGGGTGCCAACGTCTTCAAAGACCGCGGTGCGATCGACCGAGTTGACTTCTTCCAGCCAACTGCTGCACTAACCGATCCTCTGGATGGTGGTGTTGCGGATCTTGATCCAACGATCAATACCGCGTGGGTTAATCTTGCCGACCCTGTTCGACAGTTCGTCGTTTCTTTGAACGACGTGGGAATTGGTGTCGACGATTCTTCCGTAGATCTAACGGGAGCTCAGTTCAAGCTGTTCACAGACATCTCCGGAGCCTTCACTGAACTGATCGCTGACGTTGATTACAAGTTCGTCTACAACTCAACAACGAACGAAGCGATCTTCCGAGCAGTCACCGTGTTCCCATTCGAAGCACGGTATCGCATCGAAGTTAACAACAACAATGCAACGACCGACGGAATCGACGGCATTCGTGACCTTGCTGGCAACTACCTTGCTGCCAACGAAACCGATGGCACAACTAAGTTCCATATGCTGGTCACTGATGGCGTTAATGATCCACCGATCAATGTGGCACCGGCGTATGTGTCAATGCTGGAAGATGCGACTTTGGTATTCAGTACTGCGAATGGTCGACAGATTTCTGTGTCTGACGCGGACGTTCATCTGGGCAACAACCGTCTGCAGGTTACTCTGACGGTCAGCGAAGGAGTTCTCACTCTGGCTGGGGCCACCAGCGACACTTCCGGCGTCACCGGCCTGACGTTCTCCGTTGGAGACGGCTATAACGACACAACGATCACCTTTGAAGGCGACGTTGCAGACATCAACAATGCTCTGAATGGTCTGTCTTATCAGCCGCCGCAGGAATACTTCAACCTGCTGCCAACCGATACTCCACCAAGCTCCACTCCGGTCACAATTACAATGGTGACCAGCGACCTCGGCCAGTTTACCGGACCTCCGTCACCAACGGAAACAGACACCAGCGTTATTGAAATAGACGTTGTGTCCGTTAACGATCCTCCAACGTTTGACCCAATCAGCGATCCTCCAGCCGTCGATGAAGATTCGACTGCTCAAACCATCGTCGGCTTTGCTCAAAACGCTTCACCGGGGCCAGCCAACGAAAACTTCCAGACCGTCACGTTTGCAGTGGGTCCGGACATCACCGTGGCCAACACCGGAAACATTGCGTTTACGTCTGGGCCATCCGTGGATGCCAGCGGTACGCTGACCTATGAAGTGGCACCAAACACCAACGGAACGGCGACCTTCCTGCTGACCGCTGTCGACAGCGACGGAGCAACCAGCGCACCCCAGCAATTCACCATCACCGTTAACGCTATCAACGACGAACCAGTGTTCACACTGGCGACAACATCGGTCACCAGCGATGAAGATGAAGGTGCCGTTGGCCCGTTCAACCTTGTCGCAACGTCAGCCGCCGGTCCGGCAACAGCCACCGACGAATTGGCTGGTCAGGTGACAACCTTCCGTTCAGATGCTGTCCCACTGGTAACGACAGGCAACCTTGTCTTCACGTCCTTTAACGTTTCAGCAACGGGGACGTTAACCTATGAGGTGGCACCAAATACTTCCGGTACAGCAACATTCAACATGTGGCTGACCGATGATGGTTCAACGGCAAATGCTGACGACGACAACATCACCGATCCGGTTTTGATTACCATCAACGTTACAGCAATCGCCGACCCTCCTGTTCCTTACAGCCCGAATTACGTCATCGACGCCGGGGATGCTTTGGTTCTGGATGGTTCCGGCAGCACAGATGTCGACTTCGGTTCCGGCGTGGCAGAAGGTCTTACCTATGAGTGGGACCTGAACAACGACGGCACAACAGATGTGACCGGCGTGAATCCAACGGTGGCCTATGCAACGCTGACAGGCCTGGGGCTGGCAGTTCCAGGAACAAGCACGATTGGTCTGAAGGTTACGGATACCTTCTCCGGAACAACCGTCGGTACGACGGCCACAATCGACATTCTAACTGTCGACTTCGGCGACGCCCCAAACAGCTACGGAACTCTGAAGGCATCCAACGGTGCGGCACACACAATTGTGCCGGGCTTCTATCTGGGTGCCAGCGTTGACAGCGAACTGGACGGTTCTGCAGACGATGGAACTGACGAAGACGGCATTGTGTTTGACGCTGGCATGCAGGCCGACACGGTTCTGAACATTCCGTCTTACTTCACAGCCACGGCTTCCGCTGCTGGCAAACTGGACGTTTGGCTGGACTTCAACAATAACGGTGTCTTCGAAACCAGCGAACACCTTAATAATGGAACCAGTTTTGATGTTGTTGCTGGTGACAACACCTTCTCATTTGTGATTCCTGCGGGAGCTGCCGTCACCAATGTCAACACTTCGGCTCGAGCTCGCTTAAGCACAGCAGGTTCACTGGCTCCAACGGGTCGAGCAAACGATGGGGAAGTGGAAGACTATGTGCTTCAGATTTCGCCATTGCTGGATGCAGTCGCTGTAAAACGTGTCCTGCCGATGTTCAGTCAAACCAGCGACCTGACTCCACTGCTGCAGTGGGCTCAGGCCGACGGAACACTGCCAGGATCGAATTCGTCTTACAACATTACTTTGTTGAATTCGTTGAACCAGGTTGTTGGCTTTGAAGAAAACTTTACTGGAACGTCTCTGGAAATCAGCGATCCGCTGCCAGCCGGAACATACACCATCCAGGTGCAGTCGTTTAATCGAGCTGGCACGGCTGGCCCTGTAACGAACCTGGGACAGTTTGAAGTAGTGGCAATGACGGTGACTTCGCCGTCAGGCACTCTGCCAAACGGATTCCCGACTGTTACATGGACACCGGTAACTGACAGTACAGATCATTACGAACTTCAGATCGTGTCCGCCATTACGGGGCTGACGGTTGTCAGTGAAACCAACCTTTCAGCTGGTTCAACATCGTATACGGTCGCAACACAGTTGCCGATTGACAGCTATCGTGTGCGAGTTCGAGCAATCGAAACAACCACCAATCAACCTGGCGACTGGAGCCCTTATCAGAACTTCACCGTCGCAACGGCTCCTGTACTGCAGTCGCCAACCGGCACTGTCAACACTCCACGGCCAATCCTGACATGGACGGCGATTCCTGGAGCGTTCACTTATGACGTTCGCATTGTGGATCTCACAGACAACATCGTTCCGATTCAGTCGTTAACTGGCCTCACGACAACGTCGTACCAGCTGACAACGCCATTGGAACTGGGTGAGTACTCAATCGAAGTGCGTGCCGTCACCAGCCAGAACGCAGCGGCCAACTGGAGCACACCGGTTGTTATACTGGTTGGTGTTCCAACCGTCATCAGCCAGCCTTCAGGTCGCCTGCAGGACTCAACCCCAACGATTGCGTGGAGTGCTGTGGCCGGTGCTGAAAACTACGACGTGATCATCGTTGACAAGCGAACCAACACCATTGTTCACCAGGTTTCCGGTCGTACAACTCTGCAATACACCGTGCCTGATGCCAATGCATTGCCGCTTGGTAACTACGAAATTCAGGTTCGAGCCAACAATCTGCCAGCGGCCGGTTCAACCCGATCAACAGCGTCAGTGACCAGTGTTGCCACACCGTTTACTGTGTCAACGCCACCGGTTGTCACTGGTCCGGATGTCGGAATTTACGACACAACACCAACGGTCACGTTTACAACACCAGTTGGTACCGTCACCAGCGAACTGGAATTCCTTGATGGCAGCGGCAACGCTGTGTTCCGAGATGTTAACGGTAACCCGATTACCATCACGGGAATCAACGGCAACTCTTACACAGTGCCAAACAATCAGCCACTGCCGCCCGGCCAGTATCGCGTGCGAGTTCGCTCGTACGGCAACGCTGGAACAGGTTCAACGGTTGTGTCAGACTGGAGCATTCCTCAGTTCTTCCAGGTGGGCACAGCACCAAACCTGCTGGGTCCAGCCGCTGGAATCGGATCTGCACCATTCCGCAAAACCAACGATGCCACGCCATCGTTGACATGGAACGGTTCTGTTGCTGGCGAAACCTACAACGTGTGGGTATCCAGCCTCAGCACCGGAGTCACCGTGCAGACGGTTTACGACCTGAATGCTCAAAGCTTCGAAACCAAGTCGTTGCCAAACGGTCAGTATCGCTATTGGGTGCAGGCCAACAACGGTCTGGGAGAAAAGAGTGCCTGGAGCAAGTCGTTTGACTTCCAGATCACAACCGCTCCAGTTGTGGCGGAACTGGGGCCAAGCTTTACGGACCCAACTGTTCGATGGCAGCCACCAGCCAACACGCCCGCTTCTCAGGTTGCCTACTACCAGATTTGGTTCAACAAAATCGACGTCACGCCTAACGTGAAGTACGTTGTGGAAACAAATCTAACGGCCACCGAATACCTGACCGCGAATCCATTCCCGGATGGACGGTACAAGGTCTGGACGCGAGCCTATGTGACTGGCACTGTGGCAGGTGCTCCTGTGGTTGAATCCAGCTTCAGCAATGGAGTTGTCTTTGAAGTCGGTGGGCGACCGGCCTTCAACGTGGTTGGTGATACATCAGACGACACACCGCTGTTGACATGGTCAGCGGTGACCGGTGCCGTCCGTTACGAAATCTTCCTCGCCAGCTCGGCCGCTCCATCAACACCGTTGGTGCGAGTCAGCGACCTGACGGTACCGCGTTTCCAGGTCACAACGGCTCTTCCAGCCGGCGGCTATATTGCCTGGGTGCGAGCGATCAATGCAACTGGCAAACGGTCTCCATGGAGCCTGACGTCAGAAGGTCGGTTTACGGTCAACGCTGCATCACGACCAGTAATCAACGCCATTCCAACCAGCAGCGATTCAACTCCAACCATTACCTGGAGCCCCGCTGCGGGAGCTGACCATTACGACATCTATATTTCAACGGCTGCCAATACTGCCACGGCTTTGATTCGCAATCAAAACGTTGCAGGCACTACGTACACGCCTTCGGTTAGCTTGCCAGTCGGCAACTTCCGAGTCTGGGTGCGTGCCATCAGTGCTGGCGGTACGGCTGGACCATGGAGCACCGCAGTCAGCTTTACGATTGTTTCGAATGACATTAAGTCAATCGAAGTGGATAACATCACCATGCTGGCTTCTCTTGGTGCTCTTGCAGCACCACTGGATCCAGCGGAAGTGACGGTTAGCCTGATTCCATCAAGAATCGTTTCCGACGCTGGTCGACAAATCGCTGAACACCAAAGCAGCGTGGCAACGGTCGAAGACGCAACGGAAGCAAACGTGCAGCAGTTACCTGTTCAGGAAACAACTGCCGCTCAGTCCATCGCCGACGACGGTTCAGACGATGTTATGGCTAACTGGGATGCAGCCATCTGGGCTGAAGAATCGGCCGCCACGGCAAACGTCGCTGTGGTTGATTCCGTGTCGCCAGAATCTGCCGCCAACAAGTCTGAAAAGCAATCGTTCGGTTGGTTAGCAGGCCTCGCCATGCTGCCTCCCGCTTTACGGCGCCGACGAAAGTCTGAAGACTAATGTGACTAGACGCGATTGTGAAAGCTTCGGCATAAACACTCGCAAATAGAATGTCGCCTGACTGAAACGTCTTGTGGCATCCAAAATTCGCCAAAGGCTGAGACTCCCCGTCTCAGCCTTTGTGCGTTTTGGCGAACGGAATTCTGACCTTTGTACCCGGAGTCGCCAGACTTCGGGCATTGAACCAGTCGCGGCAGGTCCGGTTCCCACCGGACATTTTCGCGGAATTCGCACTCGTCCGGTAGGAACCGGACCTACACCGACTGACGGAAGCCAGTGCGGGGTCCGTTTTGCAGCCCTGCCCGATGAAATTTTTCAATTTCCAAACATAGCTGCGCATGTAAATCGGGCACCTACGACTTTAGGCAATGCCGTACACCGTATTTGATAAGTCGTTTACACAGACGGGCGAAGCGCTAGTCTGTGGCTAACGCACCACCATGCTTATTGTTGTGTTAGCAGCGTCAACGTGAGCGGTTTTTCTTCACTTACAGCGGAATCCATGTATGTCAGATTTTCCAAAACGTAACGGACAGACCAGAATCGAAACGCTTGAAGAACTGATTCTGATGTCTGCATCGGCAATTGAGCTCGACGTGGAATTGCCCGAACAGTTCGCGCTGGACAACTCAGACCTGGAAGGAACCGATGAACTATTTCACGGCGATACTGAGAACGAATTCAACGTACAGATCGCTCAGTCGGGCGTGGCCAACAGCAAAGAATCAGTCGATGGCGGCAACACAGAACAAACATCTGAGTTCCTTCAACCAGTGGCGTTCAGCAATACCAGTGCGGCAGCAAATTCAACGGGCAGCGCCGGGACACTGGTCGATGCCGCAACAACAGAAGCACCTGCGCCGTATTCGCAGTACATTGAACTGAACGGTGAGGACAATGCGGCGGTGCTGGAAGACAATGGCAACCCGCTTGACGACCTGGTTCAGCTTCGCAGTACCAACGGAACGTTTGAAACAATCGTCTTCCGGCTGCCCACCGATCAATTGGTAATTGACCTGGGAAGCGGTAACGACAGTCTGGTCGTCGAAGGCCTGGAACTCGGGGCCCTCTCTGCCGACGTATTCATTTACGGGCAGCAGGGCGATGATTCCATAAACCTCAGATCGCTCAAGACACTCAACGACGTTTACGTCTACGACGTGGAAGGCGACAATTCTTTGAGTTCCGTCAGGTTGGAGATCGGCGGCAATCTGTACATCAGCGATGGCGATGGTGACCAGAATGCTTCTATTGGCGGAACAGTGACTGGTGATGTCTACATTAACAGCAGCAGCGGCAACAGCGAAATCAACGTTGGCACTGATCGCTCGTTGGGAAATTCCGGGGTAATTGGTGGGTCGGTATTTGTTGACAACAAGGGAGTTGGCTCCGACTCAGTGCGATTAACCGGACGAATTGAAGGCGACTTCTACATTGACGCCGGCGACGGAGACTTCGAGTTGACATCGATCTTCTCGTCTGTCTATGGCTCGTTGTTTACGAATGTCGACAATGGCGATTCAACATTCCTTCTTGGCGATTTTGATGCAGGCCAGGCCAGCTATTTCAGCAGTGGTGAAGGAGACACCGACACCTTCCTGACAGCGGCAATCTTCCATGACGGTTTAACGATCCAGAACGGGCTCGGCTTTGACAAACTGCAAGTGGACGGCACCAGTATTCTAGCTGGAGGGCGGGACGTGCCATTTGCACTTCGGAAATCCGGACTTCTGACTGTCAATAACGGTGACGGTGGCAGCCTGACCGTACTTAACGGCGCTGAACGCGAGTTTGATTTGAATTTAGATGAGTTTCGACTTTCCAACGGCCTGGGCACAGACACCATCGAAATTCTGCTGCGTGAACGCGACACTCTCAATACATTCTATGTCAACAATGGCGACGGCGACACAACGATTGAAATTGTCGGAAGTTCGACGTTGAATGCTGCCACGTTGATCAGTGGTGACGGAACTGACATTTTCTCATTGGACGGCGTCGACATTGAAAATGATCTGATTATTGACACCGGTGACGGCGAACGCACGGTGGACATCCAGAATGCTGAAATCGGCAACATTATTATCAGCGGCTCTGCGGCTGTTGAAACGGTTTATGGCGACGGCGACGACGAAATCTTCGCTCCCATCGGCAACAACCTTATTGATGGTGGAGCAGGCGATGACGTACTGGTTGTTTATGAAGGCTCCAGCACAGACTATGAGATTCAATACGAACCAGATGGTCGTGTGATCGTGACAGGACCGGGACTTGATGGTTCAACCGTCCGCAACGAACTGACCAACGTGGAACGCATTCTGTTTAACGACGGGGAAATTCTACTAAGCGATCAGGGCGTGGATAATCCGATTACAATTTCGGGGACAGACGCTGATGACTGGATCGCAGTTCCGGAACAGGGCGGTAATGTTGAAGCAGGCGATGGAGACGATTCAATCTACGCTCCGCTCAGCGACACATTCAACGAAATCGACGGCGGCTTGGGAACCGATACTCTGATCATCTATGAAGGCGGGCGAGCAGACTATTCCGTGCGACGGCCATCAAGCTCATCGTTCGTGGAGATCGAAGGGCCGGGACTGAACGGAAGCACGGTCATTAATCGTCTGACCGATGTCGAATTCATTCTGTTCACAGACGGACTTGTGAAGGTTGAAGATCTCTAAGTCACCGCGGAAACAATGTGTGAATTTGGAAAGCACGGAAAGGGTCGAAACACGGGACGCAGGGGCGGCAGCGGAGCGTCAATAAAATCGCCATCACGCTCCGCCGTGATGTGGCGTCGCGGAATGGCCCCTTCATCAACATTCGATGGTGCCGTTACCAGCGACGAACCAGTGGCTGCAGTTTGCGACGACGATTCGTCACGGCAACGGTTTTCAACTTGCCGCGCCTGATCCCGCGGCGCCTCGCCACGTCGGAGCGCGACGGCGACTTTCGGCGGCATCCGCAGCTTTAGCTGATGCTCAACTTTGAATCGCACGCGCTGGCAAAACTCAGGCGGTCGCGGTACCGTCCTGGTATTCGCCACATTGCTGGCCGCCCTCCCCCGAATTTCTCGCCATATCATTTGAAGGGTCTCTGCGTGCTTTTAAGACTTTCCTCCATCGCTTTGCTGATCGCATTCGCCGCGTTCACTCCCAATACCGTTGTTGCTCAGCAATATACAAACCTGCTGTCGAGCGACCTCAATCACTGGACGACACCCAACGGTGAAGCCGTAACTTCCGGATGGCAGCTGGAACCGGGTGGGATTCTGCATTTGTCCGGCAAAGGCGGAAACATCATCAGCAAAGAACTGTACGGCGATTTTGAGCTATGGTTCGAATTCCGCATCTCAACAAAGGGCAACAGCGGCATTAAGTATCGAGTTCAAAACTACGACAAAAGTTTGTTGGGTCTGGAATACCAGGTGCTGGACGATGCGGCCTATCCGAAGCTATCGCGAAGTCACCTCACTGCATCGTTGTACGATCTTGTTGAACTGATTCCCCGCGAAACACGCTTGAACGAGCTGGAAGAATTTAACGTTGGCAAGATTCGAGTTCAGGGTAATCGGACTCAACATTGGATCAACGGCCAGCTAACGATTGATCAAACACTTGCCGGATCTGACTGGAAATCGATCGTCGCCAACAGCAAATTCAAAGATCGCGAAAACTTTGGAGAAAACCATTCGGGGCACCTGATGCTGACCGATCACAACAGCGAAGTCTGGTTCAAAAACATGTTCGTCCGCCGACTGGACACTGTGCAGTGCCGGCCAAATTAGCACGTGTTTAAATAGCCAGCCTTCAATCTCAGTGCTCTTCGCGCCCAAAATACTATTTGAATGGATCAACTCATGAATCGACTTGCCTGTTTACCTCTGATCGCCATTGTGCTGCAATTTTCAGGTAGCGTGGCGTGTGCATTTCAGACCGATAGCGACGACGGCTTCAAGCCAATGCTGAACGGCAAAGACCTTACCGGTTGGGTGCTGGTGAATACTCCTGCTGACACCTGGAGCTTTCAGGATGGCATGTTGGTTTGCACGGGCAAGCCTATCGGCGAAATCCGTACCGAAAAGATGTACCAGAACTTCATCATGGAAGTGGAATGGCGACATCTGGTTCCCAAAGGCAACGCTGGCATCTTTGTGTGGGCTGACGATATCACGGCGAAGGGACAGCCGTTTCATCGAGGCATCGAAGTGCAGGTTCTTGAAAACGCTTACGGAAACACTCGCAGCTATACACCTCACGGCGACATCTTCCCGATTCACGGAGCAAAGATGACGCCAGTGAATGGTCGTGGCGGCAGTCGAGCATTCCCGACCGAAGAGCGAGCGAACCCAAGTCCGGAATGGAATCACTATCGCATCGAATGCAACAACGGAAATATTTCGCTGGCTGTTAACGGCAAAGTGGTCACGCAGGGAACCGACTGTTCGCCCAGCAAAGGCTACATTTGTATCGAATCCGAAGGCGGCATCGTTCACTATCGCAACATGAGAATTAAAGAACTTCCCGATACTCCGGTGGACGAAAAAGATGTTGCCATCGCCAATCGAGGTTTCCGTTCGCTGTATACGGGGCTCGACTTTAACGGCTGGAACGTTACCGGAGCGTCGTGGAAAGTGCGTGACTGGACCTTAAGCTTTGATGGAACCAGTTCGGGGCCTGATTCCCACTTTATTTCGCAGGAAAAATTTGGCGACCTGGCATTCATTGTCGATGCGAAATTCGCAGACAGTGCCGCCACAGCCAAACTTCAGTTGGTTGGTGAAGCAGCAGATAACGCCGTCACCATTGACCTTGCTAGTCCTGAACTGGCGGCCGCACTGGACAAACCGGGACGCTGGAATCGAATTGAAGGCCATTTGCAGGCGGGGAAACTGTCGATTACCGTCAACGACAAACCCGTCGTGAAAAACAAAGTCGTGGCTGGTCCCGCAGCACCCGCATCGTTGGTGCTGGCGCCAATTGGCAAAGTTGACTTTGCCAATATTTACGTGAAAACGTTGTAGGTGGGGTTTCGGGGCGAGTCCGCGACTCAGGTTGCCCATTTACCCCATAGTTACCAGCGAGCCTGTTTTTTGGGGTGGCACTATCGGATTGAGGACCCTTGTTCGGAACACCTCGAAAATTGAGGTTGTTTGCCCCGACGCGCAGAGGAGGCCATTCGCAGCCCGCTGCCTCCTCCACAAGTCGGGTTAAACGAAAATCACTCATTTTAACGCCCTCAGACGCGTTGTCTGCCTCCCGATAAACAGGGCTCAAGGCAACCTGCACAAATGCCTTCAGCTGCTGTGTTCCCTCATCCTCTCAGCAAACCCTTCCGTGCTTAGCCCGAACCCCGAAAGCCGAAACCCTTCGCCCCAAGCCGACTTCTGGCGAGGCATACAGCCCAAACAATCAATTCCATCAGTAAAATCGGAATATTGTCACAAGTTATCCAGGTGGCATGATCGATACAAAGAGAGACAACCGGTGTGTTGTCAATCAGATGTTTTGTCTGAAAAGTGGTGTGGCAAGTGACGCAGGACTTTTCAAGACATGTCTCCTACAGGTCGCAAGACCTGAGTTTCGGCAGGGATAGAAGCAATGCAGACGTTCAGCAGACATCTTAAACGATGGGGCGTGCTAACGGCGATCTGCCTGATGACCTTCGTCAACAGCGGTTGCACATTGACGGGTGGGCTCATAGGCGTGGTCTACGAGGGCATGTTGTTCTGGAAAGCGTTGCCCGTGATGCCGATCAGTGCGTACCATACGCAGCGGGTCGAAGATCAGCTGTGGGAAGATGAACGCTACAACCGAGTGCCCGTACTTGATCCGGTCGAAGGTGAAAACGCGCCGATCTTCTGCGTTGACCCACCCAGCGACGATCAGGTCATCCGATCACTTCCGGATGACGTGTCCGGTGGCATTGCTTTCCTTCAGGAAACGCAACGCAACAACGTTCGCATCGTTGTTGAACCGATCGTAGACCGCCTGGACGAATGCAAAGTCTATCCGCTTGTCGGCCCAGCTCGACTGCACCACTGTCACTACAAGTGTACGGTCTACTACGACAAAACGATTCGATCCTACTGGCCGATTCCGTTCACACACGTCGATCAGACTCAGGAAGTCGTCTACATCGACAAAGATCACCTGATCCGATGTGCGGGACCAGCGACCTACTAAAACAGTCGGTGGCACGTAACCAAAAACACAACAAGGCGATCAGTCCCCAGGACTGATCGCCTTGTTTTCGTTTGTCGATGTAAGCTGCCCCACTACAGCTCGCCCGCTGGCGTGGCGTGGCCCCTGACGTGAAGGGATTTCACGTAGTCATATGGGGGGGCATTATGTAAATCGTCGTCCGCGAGAGTGATTCCGTCCTGAAGAGTTGCCGCCACCGCCCCTGCGTCGGTTGGAGCACCGACTTGTTAGCTACGGCACGGGTTCCCGACTCGGCACAGCCCGAACAACACGGAATTGGTGAGAGGGCCTTGCTGTAGCTTGAAAGTCTGACTTCCTCCGACGCAGGGTCGGAGGAGAGTTGACTCAAAATCTTCGACAAAACGTCAGCAGGATTGCCTGTTTCATAGTAGTTTGGCGCCCTCAATGGTGGCGTACCAATCCCGCAAACAGGCACAGATAAAAACTCTTCACGGCGTTGGACGTGGCCCTTGCCGTGAAGGGATTTTTGAGCGGGAAAACAGTGAGATAAAGCGAAAGATCGCAGGCTGGAGTTTGGATGCGGCTAAGTCACGAAGTGACTGAAGCCCATTCGGCATGACTGCCTCTTCTCCAGCTCAATCAGTGTTTTTGATTTTCAAATCTCTTCACGGCGTTGGGCGTGGCCGCTGTTGTCAGTCAGACGCCCATAGTCCCAGCCTGCCGTCTCGCGCGATGCCTTCTGCTGCTCTAAGACGCGGTTCCAGGTTGACGGGAAGCCCAAATCGAGTCAGCAGGCGAGCGTTTCCGGTATTCAGCAACAGTTCGTTAACCAGGCTTTCGTCGTCAAGGTAGACCCACGCCAGAGTTCGCCCGTATCGGTCCAGTGGGGTGATTCCTTCTTCGATAAAAACCGTGCGGTGCAGAATACGTGACGACAACCATTCACTGGACTGGTCGCCATACGGTTCGGCTGCCTGGTCGAAGTGAGCGACTTCCGGAGCGTCAATTCCCAACAGACGAATTTTCTGCCCCTTCGCCGTTTCAAAAGTGTCGCCATCGTAAACTCGTTGCACAACCACAGAATAGCGATCCGCGCGCAATTCAACCGACGACTGTTCAGGAGCAGCTCGGAAAATCAACAACACGCAAATGACTGCGACCGCTGTGGCAGCTGGAGTTGGGTAACGAATCTGCATCAGTGGCTTCCGAATGCTGCCAGGCCTCATTAAAGTGGTTGTTGAATTGAAACGGTTAGCATCAAGTCAATGTTGCATCGTGAAAACGGAGCGGTCGAAAGCGTCAGCTCCTGAACTGCGGCGGCATTGCCCCGATTGACCCGACTTTGCATTGCTGCAAGGCAACTGACGCTGGTCGCTTCGATTCAGGCTCAATGCCAAAATTTGGCAGCCGCAGTATTATCCCTGGCAACAGGCCACAAATCCAACCACGGGAACTTCAATGAACAATATTCTTCTGCGTTCTTACAGAAACCTTACGTCAAAAATTGTCGTCACCGCGCTCACGCTGATGGCCGCCACATCGGGTTATGCTCAGCCTGCAGGCTTCAATTACGATGAATCCAAAGTTCCGGAATACACTTTGCCAGCACTATTAACAGACAGTGCGGGGCAGCCGGTAGCCGACGCCGAAGCGTGGATGTCAAAACGACGTCCGGAAGTATTAGCGTTGTTCCAGCAGCACGTCTTCGGTCACATTCCGGAAACAATACCGAAGATCAGAACACGCCTGCGATCAGAAGTGACTGATGCTCTGGATGGCATTGCCGTTCGTCGTGAAATTACCGTGTTCTTCACGGATGATGATGCGGGACCGTCGATGGACATTCTTGTCTACACTCCCGCCAACGCGGATGGCCCTGTTCCGTGTTTTCTGGGCTACAACTTCAACGGCAATCACTCTGTTGACGCTGACCCAGCGATTCACCTTTCGACATCGTGGGTTCGAGACGACAAAAAGCGTGGCAACATCAACAACAAAGCCACAGAACAAACTCGCGGCACCGCCAGCAGTCGTTGGCCCATGAAAATGATTGTCGAACGCGGTTATGGCGTGGCCACAATTTACTACGGCGATGTCGATCCTGATTTCGACGACGGTTTCCACAACGGAATTCACGCGATGACTGAGCCCGATCGCAAGTTGGATCGATCGGGCGATGCGGGAGGCTCAATCAGTGCGTGGGCGTGGGGCATGAGCCGTGCGTTGGACGTGCTGGAAGTTGATTCCAGAATTGACGGAAACAAAGTGGCCATCTTTGGCCATTCGCGACTTGGCAAGACATCACTGTGGGGTGGAGCATCCGATCAGCGATTTGCCATGGTGATTTCCAACGATTCCGGTTGCGGTGGAGCCGCCTTGTCTCGACGAAAGTTTGGCGAAACCGTCCAGCGAATCAACACGTCATTTCCGCATTGGTTTTGTATCAATCATCGTCAATACAACGATAACGAAAACGCTTTGCCGGTTGATAACCACATGCTGCTGGCCTTAATCGCTCCTCGCCCGGTTTACGTGGCCAGTGCTGTGGACGACAAATGGGCCGATCCCAGGGGAGAAATGCTGTCTCTGTTCCACGCCGGCCCTGTTTACAAGCTGTTTGGCAAAACTCCTCTGCCAACGGACGAACTTCCAGACGTCGATCATCCCGTGCAAAACGACGTCGGCTACCACATTCGTAGTGGCGGCCACGACGTGAAAGACTTCGACTGGATTCAGTACATGAACTTTGCAGACAAGCATCTGAAGTAGGCGAAGCTGACGTTGCAGTAAACCCACGGGGCAAGCCCGTGGACGGCGAACACAGAATCGAGGGCCGTTTCTTCATGCCACATCCCCCACGACCGTGCGTCGTGGGCTGGTCGGGCCTTTGCACCAGGCGAGTTGCGTTCCGGATTTCGCCGCCTCAGCAAACATCGCCTTTTTGCGTGCTATCCGCTACATCGTGCGCATTCCCCATCTGAGCAAACAAGCCGAATCGAACCAACGCCCTACCAACCACACCGCCTGAAGCCGCTGCCACACCGCGTCCGTCTTGAACACAGATTTGAAGTCCGGCTTGTACCTAGCAGCGTGTCCGGGAAGCCATTCTTTGTTGTTGCCAATGGCGTCTGAAA
>ERZ887849.94-NODE-94-length-84839-cov-11.144544_pt1 | contig 84839 bp, 66 predicted proteins | sample MGYA00521267_ERZ887849 | MGnify/ENA primary metagenome ERZ887849 (study PRJEB32303, sample SAMEA104408601) | aquatic metagenome | biome: Brackish water; feature: Pelagic; material: water | place: Baltic Sea | collected 2014-06-06T16:11:00 | depth 2,863 m ...
GCCAGACAATACTGACTAAAGCCGCAGCGCTGCAACATAAACAGCTGATCCTGAATAACGTTGCCTATGGCTCTAATCTCGCCTTTATAATCATAGCGGTCACGCAGTAGGCGGGCGCTGGAAAAGCCCCGACCATCGACAAATTTGGGAAAGTTAAGCGCTACAACTGGCAGTTGCGCCAGATCATCGGCAAGGGCTTCGACCTCTTCATCACTGTCGAGCCAAACCCCCACTAAACCGGCTTGACCGTCGAGCTCGGCGCTCTGCTCGAGCCAGTATTTAAGTGGCACTAGAATATTGCCTTGGGGAATTGTCTCCACTGGCATCTGCAGTACTGTCCAGTTATCCTCGGCGACGGCTCCGTGACTAAGCATCTTTTGCATAAACTCGCTCCTTAAATTTATCTGCACCGATACGCTGATAGGTAGCGAGGAAGGCTTCTCCCTCAAGGCGGTTCTCGACATAGACGTCGAGTAGTTTTTCAATACCCTCGACTACCTCATCTCGAGATAGGGAGGGGCCCAGCACCTTCGCTAGGGCTGCGTTTTTATTGGCACTGCCACCGAGCTGAATCTGATACCACTCCTGACCTTTCTTATCTACGCCTAGAATGCCGATATGACCTATATGGTGGTGGCCACAGGCGTTCATGCATCCAGAGATATTGAGCTCCAGATCGCCGAGGTCATAGACATAGTCTAGATCTTCAAATTTCCGTTGAATGGCTTCGGCCACTGGAATCGATTTAGCATTGGCCAGAGAGCAGTAATCGCCACCGGGACAGCAGATCATATCGTTAATGGTCCCGATAGTCGGGGTGGCTAGACCATCAGCCTTGGCCATCTGCCAGAACTCAAATAGATCGCTCTTGATTACATCGGCAATAACAATATTCTGATTGTGGGTGGTGCGCAGCTCGCCATTAGAAAACTGGTCCGCCAGATTGGCGATGCTCTCTAATTGACCGTCGGTAACGTCTCCCGGAGCCACGCCGGCGGGCTTTAGAGACAGTGTCACTGATGCATGCCCAGCCTGTTTCTGGTTGCGCACATTGCGTTCCAGCCAGCGGGAAAAGGCAACACTGTCGGCGGCCTGAGCCTGCAGAGTCGCATCTAGAGCAGTTTCGTCTACGGCCTGATAGTCGGGGAGAGGAAAGAAGGTTTTGACTCGCTCAATTTCACTGTCAGTCAACTGGGCCACGCCATCTACATCCCGGGCCTGTATCTGTGTCCACTCAGCTTCTACACGCTCGGCGAACACTTGAGGAGTCCAGGCCTTGACCAGAATCTTAATTCTCGCCTTGTACTTATTATTGCGGTTACCGTAGCGATTGTAGACCCTCAGTATCGCATCCAAATAGGTCAGCAAGTGCTGCTTGGGCAGAAACGGCTTGATCGATGAGGCAATCACCGGCGTGCGACCGAGGCCGCCGCCTACAAAGACATGAAAGCCGGTTTCGCCAGCATCATTTACTACCAGCTGGAGACCAATGTCGTGGAGCAAAAAGGCCGCGCGATCTTCTTCTGAACCACAGACAGCAATTTTAAATTTACGTGGCAGGAAGGCGAACTCTGGATGAATAGTCGACCACTGACGGATAATTTCACACCAGGGGCGCGGATCTTCTATCTCATCTGCGGCAACCCCAGCAAACTGATCGGTCGTGGTGTTGCGAATACAGTTACCGCTAGTTTGAATAGCGTGCATCTGCACGCTGGCGAGCTCAGCCAAAATATCCGGAACTTCTTCCAGTCGCGGCCAGTTGAGCTGAATATTTTGCCGGGTCGTAAAGTGCACGTAACCCTTATCAAATTTGCGCGAGATTTCAGCCATTTTGCGTACCTGGGTGCTAGACATAAGGCCGTAGGGCACAGCGACCCGCAACATAGGCGCAAGGCGCTGAACATAGAGCCCATTTTGCAGGCGCAGAGGTAGAAATTCTTCTTCACTGATCTTGCCGTCGAGATAGCGAAGGGTCTGGTCACGATATTGTTCGACTCGCTCATCGACGAGTTTTTGATCATATTGATCGTAGATATACATAGATGTTTTTAAACCTTATTAGCAAGCCCAAACAGTATGCAATAGCGAACTGGATAGAGCGGGCTGGAGCACAAATTATGCAGAATAGCTGGCCGAATTGATGACCCCTGCCTTTCAAGGGCGACATGATAGCTTCACCGCAGCCGGTTTTAAATTACTATTTGGACATATCCGAGTGAGTTTGCGGAATATCCCCTCGATGGGGATCTTATGGCTCGTTTATGGCCTCTGAGAAAATCTGCTTAAAAAGCCCTTTTATGGGGGCTGTAAACAGGCGACAGCTGAGAGAGCACTTGCTAGAATGCGCGCTCAAATTCTATGGCCCTGTATAACAAGGCTAAATCTATAGATTAAAAGGCACTACTTATGAGCAGCGACAACAACCAATCAGTTCAAGACGTCAACGATCAAGTGAGCAACGACAACAGCAAGGCTGACGCTATTGCAGCAGTTGCTGTAATGACTATTATTATTGTTACCGTCGTCTATTGGTTATCTAGCCTTTAATTAATGCTGTTGATTAAGATCGATAAATTAAAAGCTATCAATTGAGAGCTATGAATTGAGAGCTATGGGTCAAAAGCTATGAGCGCAAAACTTCAGCTAGTGGAAAATCTCAGCCAGCGTCAGGTGGTTGAGGACTATCTCAATCGAGTTCAGCCCGAGCCTGAGATCAGTGCTGCTCGTGTCGCCGAATTACAGCAGCGCATCAAGCAGCAGTTGATTGAGAAAGACGCGGTGCTAATCGCTCACTACTATACTGACCCACTAATTCAAGCTCTGGCCGAGGAAACTGGCGGTGTGGTCTCTGATTCTCTCGAGATGGCGCGCTTTGGCAAGACTCACAGCGCTCAGACCCTGGTTGTAGCCGGGGTTAAATTTATGGGGGAGACGGCGAAGATTTTGACCCCAGAAAAGCGGGTCTTGATGCCCACCTTGGAGGCCACCTGTTCTCTGGATGTGGGCTGCCCGGCGGATCCTTTCTCGGCGTTCTGCGATAAGCACCCAGATCGCACTGTGGTGGTTTATGCCAATACCTCAGCCGCAGTGAAAGCCCGCGCTGATTGGGTGGTGACATCCAGCATTGCCTTAGAGGTTGTTGAATACCTTGATAGTCTCGGGGAGAAAATCCTCTGGGCACCGGATAAGTACCTCGGTAGCTATGTGCAGAAGCAGACCGGGGCCGATATGCTGCTCTGGGACGGCGCCTGTATTGTTCACGAAGAATTTAAAGCTCAGGGTATTGCCGATTTAAAACAGGTCCACCCAGATGCCGCAGTGCTAGTTCACCCTGAGTCGCCTCAGTCGGTCATTGATATTGCCGATGCGGTGGGCTCAACCTCACAGCTTATTGCCGCCGCGGCAAGCTTGCCGCAGTCAAAAATGATTGTTGCCACAGATCAGGGCATCTTCTTTAAAATGCAGCAAGCAGTTCCCGACAAACAGCTATTGGTAGCCCCGACCGGCGGCAGTGGCGCCACCTGTCGCAGTTGCGCGAGCTGCCCCTGGATGGGCATGAATGATTTAGAAAACCTTCTGGCTGCACTTGAGCAGGGTAGCAATGAAGTGTTTGTCGACGCTGATATCAGTGTTGAGGCGATGAAGTCATTGGGCCGAATGATTGAATTCCGCGAGCAGCAGGGCACTTAATATTGGCCACCTAGAGTCCAGTCTCAGGGTGTACTGACTAGACTTAATCAGAGCCTCTCAGCTCGCTCTTCCATGGCGGCTAGATCGCGCAGTCGCTGGCGAATAATCGCCGACTGTTTAAAATCCTCTGTGACCATCCGCGCGGCCAAGCCGAGCTGGTTTCGAGCCTTGTCGAAGACCCCAATCAATATAAAGTACTCCGCCCGAGCCTGATGCAGCCCAGAAATATTTCCCGCCAAGCCGCGCACTTCCGCTAGGCTATACCAGATCATAGGATCCTGAGGGCGCATCCGCGACAGGGCGGTGAGCACCGTATCTGCGCCATCATAGTTGCGCGCCTGCCATAAAACATCTGATTTGAGCACCATTAGCGGGTAGTTATTTTGGCTGACCACTAGCTGTCGATTGAGTCGCTTCAGAGCCGTGGAATAGTTTTTCGCGGCTAAATCGATTTCGATATCAGTGTGCAAAAAGATCAAATTAGTTGGCTGTGCAGCGAGTAATTGCTGCATATGCTGGCGAGCTTCGTCCAATTTGTTGGCCTTCAGGTAGGCGAGGGCGAGACCATAATGGGCCGCATCTGCCTTGAGCGTATTGGCCTCTATTTCCCCTTTGAAGCGATTGATACTAACGCTGGCAGTTTGATCCATTGCCACCAGAGCTCGAGCTCGCATTAGATAAAACTCTGGGTTTTGCGCGTACTGGCGCATCGAGGTGCCCATGGAGCGGTTGCGTGCATCGCCTATGCGTTTTTCGGTAATTGGGTGGGTGAGCAAAAATTCCGGTGGCCGGCTACCTGTGTAGCGTGTGCCCTTAAGTAAGGTGGCAAACATATCGGCGACTGCCCCTGGATCCCGATTGGCACGCTCCATGGTGGACAGGCCAACGCGATCTGCTTCCTGCTCATTGGAGCGGCTATAGCGCAACTGGCTATCCATAGACAGTGCCTGAGAGGTGATCATCGCGGCAGATGCGGCGTCGCCACCGGCAGTTGCTGCGAGCACTACAGTGGCCAACAGGCCCGCCATACTGATCATCGAGTTCTTTTTTTGCGCTTCAGTACCACGGGAAAAGTGTCGTTGACTGAGGTGCGCCAATTCGTGAGCCAGCACCGAGGCCATTTGATCTTCATTTTCGGCGAAGGCAAACACGCCGGTGTGAAAACCGACAACCCCCCCAGGCACGGCAAAGGCGTTCATGGTAGGGTTTTTGACTATTACCAGTTCCAGGCGGGGATCTTCTAGATCACTATAGGTGGCGAGATTGTAGAGCAGCTGTTCAAGATAGATTTGCATCAGCGGATCATCATAGGCGCGCACGCGGCTGCGAAAGATTTTTAACCAGATGCGGCCAAGCTCGTATTCTTGGCTTTTCGAGATCATTCCCGAGGATGCATCGCCGAGTACCGGCAGTTTGATTTCATTGGCGCTCGACGCGCTGCTGAGGGGCCACAGCAGGCAGCAGAGTAGCAGACTTCTAATAAGCTTTGGCAGTGGCAAAATAATCGCGGTGATCCCTATAGGCCTAAATCGGAAAGTATGTAGGTAAACTAGCGCCGGATAATCTGATGACGCCGATGGCATTACTGTAGCGGAAAATTATGCTCAGTTCGACAGTTGAAATGTTGACAAGTTTCAGGTCAGATAGCTCTCCTAGATCGCAGCACAGATGTGCGCTTATTGGGTGCTTTAAAAGCCCAGTAAAATTTTGTCAGAGCAGTTTCGAGAGGAAATGGATGAAAAAGATACTTCACAAATGGATTGAGCGCTACTTCGGCACTGAAGAGGCTCTGCTATTGACCATTATTCTGATTGTCTCGCTGATTGTTTTCGCCACTCTGGGTGCGGTGCTGGGCCCTGTATTTGCCGCTTTAATCCTCTCCTTTTTACTCCAGGGCGTGGTTAATATGCTGGTGCGCCACGGCGTGCCGCGTGTTTTGGCCCTGGTCAGCACCTACCTGCTGTTTGTCGCCGGTTTTGTCTCGGTGATTGTCGGCTTGATTCCAATTATCGGCCGTCAAACCTCGCTGTTAATTGGCGAGCTGCCCAATATGATTGCTGGACTGCGGGATCTGGCTGTGGCGCTCCCTGAACGCTATGCAGAATATGTTAGTCCGGAACAGTTTCAGTCGATCACCCAGCGTTTGTCAGAGGAGGTAGGGCGTCTTTTAGAGCAGGCTCTGTCGTTCTCCATCAGCAGCTTTCCCGGCATCATCGGGGTGATGATTTATTTGGTATTAGTGCCCTTATTAGTCATGTTTATGCTCAAAGATAAGGATCAGCTGCTGCTGTTCTTGAGCAATCTTCTTCCAGAAGAGCGTTCAGTGATGCGAACTATCTGGAACGAAATGGATATGCAATTCACCAACTATGTTCGTGGCAAGGCCATAGAAATACTCATTATTGGTTTGGTTTCCTACGCTGTGTTTCTGTGGCTCGGGGTTAACTACGCTGCACTGTTGGCGCTGCTGGTCGGCCTCTCCGTGTTGGTGCCCTATATAGGTGCTACGGTGGTGACCATTCCAGTACTTTTGGTGGGCTATATGCAGTGGGGCTTTAGCAATGACTTCTTCTGGCTGTTCGGCGCCTATGGTGTCATTCAGTTTCTCGATGGCAACTTATTGGTCCCGCTATTATTTTCCGAAGTAGTTAATCTGCATCCGGTGTTTATTATTGTCTCGGTTTTATTATTTGGCGGGATCTGGGGTTTCTGGGGTGTGTTCTTTGCCATTCCACTAGCCACATTGGTGAAGGCCGTATTTAATGCTTGGCCGCGCAGGGCACAGCAGGAACTGAGTTTGCAGCCACCTCTAGACTTAGCACCCGAGAACAACAATGAGACTTATCCCAACGCTTAGTTGGTATGCAGGGCTTGGATTGAATTGTATTTAAGGGGTAAAAGACAACTTGTTAGAAGTCCTTAACAGTCAATCTGGAAACGCGCTGTAATAAAAAAACTAGCAACACACACAAGGAACTGTCCATGGGCAACAGATTAAGCACTTTCTGGCTTTTATTACTGGTGGCGATCGGCGCCAGTTTGCAACAGGGCTGTTCGGCACCAGATGAGGCGGTTCATCCCCAGGGCATTGTAGTCAGTCCTAATGACAGCCGCGAATATCGTCATCTGCGGCTATCTAATGATATGCATGTTCTACTGATTTCAGATCCTAGCAGCGATAAGGCCGCTGCTTCTTTAGATGTCTATGTGGGCAGCTATCAAAATCCCCAGGACCGCGCTGGTCTGGTGCATTTTCTTGAGCATATGCTGTTTTTAGGCACCGAGAAATATCCTCAGCCCGGCGAATATCAGAGCTTTATTAGCGAGCATGGCGGCAGTCATAACGCCGGCACCGGCCTTGAAAACACTAATTATTTTTTCGATATAGATGCGACCTATTTAGAGCCGGCTCTGGATCGCTTTGCGCAGTTCTTTTCGGCGCCCAACTTTGATGCCAAGTATGTAGACCGCGAGCGTAACGCCGTGGAGTCGGAGTATAGGCTGAAACTAAAAGATGACAATCGGCGGGGTCAGGATGTACTTCAGGAGCAGGTTAATCCGCAACATCCGCTGAGCAAATTTACGGTTGGCAACTTGGATACTCTGGCAGATTTTGATGGCCGCCCACTGCGTCCTGAATTGCTGGCAATCTATAAAAAATATTATTCCGCCAATATTATGAAGTTAGTGGTGCTTGGCAATCAGAGTCTCGACGAGCTGCAGGCTATGGTCGAGCCACGCTTTGCGCCGGTCGCCAATAATAAGGTGGTAGTGGACGCTCCAGCCGCGCCATTATTTGCTCCCGGCCAATTGCCAATGCAGTTATCCATTGTGCCTCTGCAGAATTCCCGTTCCCTAAGTCTCAATTTCCCACTGCCAAAGATGTTTCCCCTCTGGCAAAAAAAGCCGGCCAATTACCTGGCTGCACTGTTGGGGCATGAAGGCGAGGGCAGCTTGCTGGAAGCGCTAAAAACCCGCGGTTGGGCTGAGGGGCTGTCCGCTGGAACCGGTCTTGAAGACCGCGGTGGCGCGCTGTTTTATGTGGAGATATCGCTGACACCAGCTGGTCTTGCCTATCAGGCAGAGATTGTTGAAATGTTCTTTGCCACGGTGGAGATGATCGCCCAGCGGGGGATTAATAAGTGGCGCTATCGGGAGACCGCACAAATCAGTGAGATCGCCTTTCAGTTTCAAGAAAAGCAAAACCCGATGGGCTATGTGTCGATGCTGTCATCAAAAATGCAGCGCTATCCGATCCAGGAAGTACTGCATGCCAGCTATACAATGGCTGAATTTGATGCTGATCTCCTAAGTAGCGTGGTGGCCCGCTTAACCCCGGATAATTTACTGCTTTCACTCACCGCACCAGAGGTGGAAACAGACAAAGTCAGTCTGATGTATCAAACGCCTTATGCGGCGGCGAAGATTGGCGATGCTGATTTCGCCAAATGGCGCTCCCCGGCTAAGTTTGATGATTTGGCCCTGCCCAATGCCAACCCCTACATACCAAACGATCTTAGTTTGATTGGCGCCAATGAGAATTTACAAGCTCCGCAGCTGATTCTCGATAGTAAAGAGTCTAGGGCTTGGCATTTTCCCGATACCCGCTTCGGTGTGCCCAAGGCGCATATTATTGCCTCACTCAAGGCTCCTGGGATTGATTCCCCAGAGATATTTGCAGCGCTGGAGTTATATCTGGCCTATATCAATGACCAACTCAGCGCAGCGGTCTATCCTGCGCGAGAAGCTGGGCTGAGTTTTTCCCTGCAGCCCAGTGAGCGCGGTATTGCGATTGTTGTTGGTGGCTATTCTGATAAGCAGGCCGTTCTGCTGGGCGATATTCTCGCCGCGCTCTCAAACCCAGAGTGGGATGCGGCGCGCTTTGAGCGCATTCAGCAGACGCTGTCACGGGATCTAAGTAACTTTGCGCAGCAATATCCGTTCCGCCAAGTGGTGGCCAATTTTAATGCCATTATCAAAGGTCAGTGGACACCGCTGCAGAAGGTCGCCGGGGTAGAGAAATTGTCCATGGCTGAGTTAAAGGCCTTTGCTGACAAGCTTTTGAACAATCTTGAGCTCGAGGTCTTAATTAGTGGCAACCATGATCGTGCCGCAGCTATGAGGTTGGTCTCCAGTTTAACCTCTTGGGCAGAGTTACAGGAGAGCAGAGTAAGACAGACTGTGGCCAAGCTGCCCCTAGGTGAGCAGCGTGTGCAGATCTCGGTAGATCACAGCGATGCGGCGCTGATGCTCTATCTCCAGGGTCGCAATGATAGTCTTACTGAGCGCGCCCATATGTTGTTGCTCGGTGAGATGCTGGCAGCGCCTTTCTACACCAGCTTGCGCACTGAAAAACAGCTCGGCTATGTGGTGGCTGCCTTTGCCAGCAACCATCTGCGAGTTCCGGGTCTAGCGATGATTGTCCAGTCACCCAGTGCTGACGCGGAGACGATTAAGTCTGAAATGACAGGCTTTTTGGCTGACTATAGCGAGCAGGTGGCGAGCCTCACCGAGGTCGATTTGCAGCGCTACAAAGCCTCGGTGTTAAGTGGCCTTGAAGAGACGCCGAAAAATCTTGGTGAGCTGAATAGCCGTTTTATGGAGGCTTTAGGCCTCGGCTACAACAGCTTTGATTTCCGTCAACAGTTAGCACTGGAGATCAGATCCCTGTCCATCGAGAGTCTGATTAGTGCCTATCAGGCGGTGACCACTGGCGAGTTGCGCGGGTTGGTGGTGGAAACGGTTGACGGCGATCAAGAGGATGTCGTGATGGATTTGCGTAAGTTGGGAACAATTTATGAATATGAATTTCGATAAATTGGTCATCTTGTAATTTTACTAACTCGATATATTTTAAATAAAAGAGTTTATTAACAATGGGTTATAAGCATTGCTCTTAAGTTTTTCGAAATGCACTATTGTTTTGCGATCCTGAGCTGCCATTGATTTCGTAATTTAACTACATTAAAATCCCGCTCATATTTTTGCGTCTGTTGGCCCAGTCTAAAGTGGGATTGTAATTCTGCCGCAAATAACCGTTTAATTGATAACTGGTTGGTGATGAATGACTAAGGATTTAGATCCGTTTGAAACTCAAGAGTGGCTTGAAGCCTTCGATGCAGTACACAGAATTCACGGCGATGAGAGAGCTAACTTTCTTCTTAGTCAACTCCAGTCCCATGCCAGTGACCAGGGTATAAAGTTACCACCATCGGTCACCACACCTTTCCGCAATACCATCTCTGCCCATCGCGAAAAGCGTATGCCTGGCGACCTGTTTATGGAACGTCGTATTCGTTCATTGATTCGCTGGAACGCTCTGGCCATGGTGATGCGCGCGAACAAGAAAAGTGAAGGCATCGGCGGTCACATTGCTAGCTTTGCTTCTGCAGCAACACTTTATGATGTCGGCTTTAACTACTTCTTCCGTGGCCCCGAAGGTGATGACTTAGGTGATCTGGTGTTCTTCCAAGGACACAGTGCTCCTGGTATGTATGCACGCTCTTTCCTGGAAGGGCGTTTGAGTACAGATCAGATGGATAACTTCCGTCGTGAAGTGGATGGCGGCGGTCTGTCATCTTACCCGCACCCCTGGTTGATGCCGGATTACTGGCAGTTCCCGACAGTGTCCATGGGCCTTGGCCCGATTCAGGCAATCTATCAAGCGCATGTTATGCGTTACCTTTCAGCCCGCGGCATGGTGCCACGTGGCGATCGCAAGGTTTGGGCATTCCTTGGAGATGGAGAGTGTGATGAGCCGGAAAGCTTGGGCGCCATCTCGCTGGCCGGCCGCGAGCAGCTTGAAAACCTGACCTTTGTGGTTAACTGTAATCTGCAGCGCCTCGATGGCCCTGTGCGCGGTAACGGCAAAATCATGCAGGAACTAGAAGGTGTGTTCCGCGGTGCTGGTTGGAATGTGATCAAGGTAGTCTGGGGACGTCACTGGGATCGTCTGATCGAAAAGGATACGACTGGGCTGTTGATCAAGCGCATGGACGAAGTCTGTGACGGTGAGCTGCAGAACTACAAGTTTAATGGCGGCGCCTATACTCGCGAGCACTTCTTCGGCAAGTACCCGGAGCTGCTTGAATTGGTTGCCGATATGACCGACGATCAGATTATGTATCTAAATCGAGGTGGTCACGATCCCTATAAGGTCTACGCAGCCTATGCGGAGGCCTCTGCTCACAAGGGCCAGCCAACGGTTATTCTGGCTCACACGGTTAAAGGCTATGGCCTTGGTGGTGCTGGTGAAGCGGCCAATGATACTCACTCTGTTAAAAAGCTTGATATAGATAGCCTGCGTGGTTTCCGCGATCGTTTCGGCATTCCAGTGTCCGATGATCAGCTGGAAAATGTGCCGTACTACCGTCCCCCAGAGGACAGTCCTGAGTTAGAGTATATGCGCAGACGTCGCGCCTCTCTGGGTGGTTCATTGCCAGCCCGTAAAGCTGACTTCACTGCGATGAAAGTGCCTGCACTGTCGACCTTTAAAAAGCAGTTGGAGAGTAGTGGCGAGAGAGAGATTTCTACCACTATGGCTTTTGTGCGAGTGCTCTCGACGCTGATTAAAGATAAAACCATCGGTAGCTCTGTAGTACCTATTGTGCCCGACGAAGCTCGCACCTTCGGTATGGAAGGCATGTTCCGCCAGCTGGGCATCTATACCTCGGAAGGGCAGAAGTATGTGCCCCACGATCACCAGCAGATTATGTATTACAAAGAAGACAAGAAAGGCGTAATTCTCGAAGAGGGCATCAATGAAGCCGGCGCTATGTCAGCTTGGATTGCTCTGGCCACGGCCTACAGCACCAGCAGCTGCCCAATGATTCCGTTCTATATTTTCTACTCAATGTTTGGTTTTCAGCGTATCGGCGATCTGGCTTGGGCCGCTGGTGACAGCCAGGCTCGCGGTTTCTTGATCGGCGCCACTGCAGGTCGCACCACACTGAACGGTGAAGGTTTGCAGCACCAGGACGGCCACAGTCATATTCTGGCCAACACAGTGCCTAACTGCCGCAGCTACGATGCCACTTACAGCTATGAGCTAGCAGTAATTGTGCAAGACGGCGTTAAGCGCATGTTTGAGGACAAGGAAAACTGCTTCTATTACCTCACCACCATGAATGAGAACTACAAGCAGCCAGCCATGCCTGAAGGTGCCGAAGAGGGCATTATCAAAGGGATCTATAAGTTCTCTCAGGGCGGCAAAGCCAAGTTGCGACTGCAGCTGATGGGTGCAGGAACGATTCTCAATGAAGTTCGTGAAGCGGCGAAGATTCTAAAAGACACCTATTCAGTTGAATCGGATATCTGGAGTCTAACCAGTGTTAACGAAATAACCCGTGAAGGTCAGCAGGTTGACCGCTGGAACCTACTGCACCCCGAGAGCAAGCCAAAGAGAGCCTATCTCACTGAGCAGCTCGACGGCGCCGAAGGTCCAGTTGTGATCGCCACGGACTACATGAAAAACTATGCTGAGCAGATGCGTAAATACATTGAGCAGCCGCTAACTGTGCTGGGTACCGATGGATTCGGTCGCAGTGATAGTCGCGAGGCGTTGCGCAGCTTCTTTGAAGTAGACCGTTACTTTATTACCGTTGCCGCACTGAAGTCGCTGGCAGATGAGGGCTCTATTAAGCACTCGGTAGTGGGTGATGCGATTAAATCATTTGGTATAGATCCAGAGAAAGCCAATCCGCTTTTTGTTTAACCTGGTGGATAGAGCTCGGAAAATACGAATAAAGGAATCAATGTGACAATACAGACAATAGTAGTTCCAGATCTAGGTGGCGCGGAGACCGTAGAGGTTATCGAGCTTGGCTTAAGCCCCGGCGATAGCATCGAGGTCGAGGATTCCCTGCTGGTACTGGAATCTGACAAAGCGACAATGGACATACCCAGTCCAGCTAGCGGTGCGCTGGTTAAGTATCTGGTTGCCGAGGGCGCCACAGTTAAAGTGGGCGATGCCATTGCTGAGATTGAGGTTGCAGGGGAAGCTGCTGTTGAGGCTCCTGAGGTTGAAGAAGTCGAGCAAGTGGCCCATGAGCCAGTTGCTGAGGTTGCTGTAGAAACCGTGCCAGAACCCAGTTCTGCGGGTTCTGCTGAACGGACGATTCTGGTTCCTGATATTGGCAGTGACGACAAAGTCGAACTGATTGAAATCTCTATTGCTGTAGGCGATGAAGTTGCTGAAGGCGACACATTAGTGGTGCTCGAGTCTGACAAGGCAACCATGGATGTGCCTTCAACGCACTCCGGTAAAGTGTTAAAAATTCTAGTTGCCGAGGGCGACAAGCTTGGTACTGGCGATGCGCTGGCACTCTTTGAAGTAACCGCTGAAGCGGCGCCAGTTGCAGCACCAGCGGCTAAAACTGAGCCTGCAGCCATCACTGCCCCAGCAGCGCCTAAAGCTGCAGCCCCAGCTGCTCCAGTAGAGCCGGCAGCTGATGCCATTCAATCCGCTCCAGGTCAACCCGCACAGCCAGCCGCCATCGCATCTGTTGAACACGCTGCACCTAGCGATGCTGCCCAGGTCTACGCTGGTCCAGCAGTGCGCCTAATCGCCCGTGAACTGGGTGTGGCCCTGAGCGAAGTGCCTGGATCTGGCCCACGGGGACGTATCCTCAAAGATGACGTGAGCAATTTTGTTAAGCAGGTCATGAAGAATAAAGCTGAGCCAGCTGCTGCTGTATCTGGAGGCAGCGGTATTCCGGCGGTTCCAGCCATCGACTTTAGCCAGTTTGGTAAGATCGAAGAGCTGCCCATGAGCAAGATTCAAAAGCTCACGGCAGCCAATATGCAGCGCAACTGGCTAAATGTTCCCCATGTCACCCAGTTTGACGACGCCGATATCACTGAGCTGGAAGTATTCCGTAAAGGTCTTAAAGCTGAGGGCGAAAAGCGCGGTGTCCGTGTTACACCTGTCGCCTTCTTGATCAAAGCGATTGGCGCTGCTCTTGAAGCCAACCCAGAGTTTAATCGTTCCCTGGCTGCCGATGGCCAAAACCTGATTCAGAAGCATTACTGTCATGTGGGTATGGCCGTTGATACCCCTCGCGGATTGGTGGTTCCAGTTATCCGCGATGTAAATGAAAAAGGTATCTGGGAGATTTCCGCCGAAATCAGCCTATTGGCTGGCAAAGCCCGCGACGGCAAATTGAAGCCCGCAGAGATGCAGGGTGGCTGTTTCACCTTGTCCAGCTTAGGCGCGATCGGCGGCAATGGCTTTACGCCAATAGTGAACGCCCCAGAAGTAGGTATTCTCGGGGTTTCTAAATCACAGATGAAACCGGTTTGGGATGGTGCTGAATTTGTTCCACGCTTGCTGTTGCCCATGGCCTTGTCCTATGATCACCGCGCTATTAATGGCGGCGATGCCGGACGTTTTATGACCCATTTGGTAAAGCTGCTGAGTGATATTCGCTACCTCGCTTTATAAAAAGCCATAAGGGCCTTTAGAGAAACCGACTTCAAAGAGGGATTAAGAAATGCGATTTTTACACAGCATGGTTCGAGTCACTGACTTGGAAAAATCCCTCGATTTTTACTGCACTGCTCTAGGTCTGACAGAGCTTTATAGATACGAAGTCCCCAAAGGACGTTTTACCTTAGTTTTTCTCGCCGCACCCAGCGACGCTGAGAATGCTAAAGAGACCAAAGCCCCGCTGATTGAGTTAACCTATAACTGGCCGTCAGAAGAGGGCGAGACGGAGTGCTATGGCGAAGGTCGCAACTTCGGGCATCTGGCCTACAAGGTGGATGATATCTATGCCACCTGTCAGCGTTTGATGGATGCCGGTGTGGTGATCAACCGACCGCCGCGAGACGGCCATATGGCCTTTGTCCGCTCCCCCGACAATATCTCCATTGAGCTACTGCAAGAGGGTGAGGCGCTGCCTGCCAGGGAGCCCTGGGCTTCTATGCAGAACATTGGTAGCTGGTAGAATTCCAACGGATATTTCACTGGCTAGCTTTTTTATAGGGCAGCATAGCTGTCGCCTGCTCTATATGCCGTGCAATCCCCGCCTTCTCTTCGACTAAAAACCGTGCAATCGCATCGCGAAATCCTGGGTGCTTTATCCAGTGCAGAGAATAGGTTTCTATGGGTTCGAAACCGCGAATAATTTTATGCTCCCCCTGAGCCCCGGCGTCGTAGCGCTGTAGGCCGCGACTGATGGCAAACTCAATGCCTGTGTAATAGCAGAGCTCAAAATGCAGGTAGGAAAACTCTCCGACACTGCCCCAGTAGCGCCCATAGAGGGTCTCATCATCAAAAAAGTACAGTGCACAGGCCACTGGTTGATCGTCTATCCACGCCACGGCCATCGCGATTTGCTCAGGCATATCCTGGGCAATCTGGGTAAAGAATGCTTCAGTTAGATAGCCGCGGCTACCATTGCGCTTGGCGTAGGTGCGCTCGTAAAGCTGGTAGAAGAGGGCCCAGAGATCGGGGCTGATATTAGGACCCATTTCAATGCTCACCCGAATACCCTGAGCGGCAACATCGGCGCGCTCTTTGCGCACCATTTTGCGTTTGCGAGAATTCATCGTCGCAAGAAAATCATCGAAGTGCTGATAGTCGCGATTGTGCCAGTGATATTGCACACCGCTGCGCTGCAACAGGCGCGGATCCTTAAATAGCTGGCGATGTTCTGATGAGGGAAATAAGAAGTGCCAGCTAGAGGCTCCAGTATCTGTTGCCACCGAAATCACTTCGTCAATAAATGTGGTGCATTCATCTTGGTTCAACGGCTGCTGTGAACGCACTCGAGGGCCAGTGGATGGGGTAAAGGGGATTGCGGTCACAAGCTTGGGGTAGTACTCGAGACCGTTCTGGTGGTAGGCATTGGCCCAGGCGTGATCGAAAACATATTCACCCATAGAATGATCTTTTAGATAGAGGGGCATTAGGGCAGCGCTATTTTTGTCCGCCGCGTTAGAGCTTCCCTCCGGAACGACACTGTCATGCTGCAGTGAAAGGTGCACAGGATACCAACCGCTGGTGTCACAGGCGCTGCCGCTATCTTCAAGCGCCTGCAAAAATTCATGGCGCAGAAAGGGGTAGCTAAGGGAGGTGGTATTCAAAGTGATCACTCAATTGGGCCAGGATAAATCATTGTACGTGGTCACCGCGGAACATGATCAAAAATATCTGCTCTGTATCCCCAGAGTGGCGCGCCGCTTAAACCTTATTAAAGCTGACTTTTTTTTGGGTAAAGATTGCCAGTAGGGTATCATTGCGCCCTTCAAATCTATTCATCCCAGTACGGAGACTCAAGAATGATCGTCAAACCACGCGTCCGCGGCTTTATGTGCATTACCAGCCATCCTGTTGGCTGTGAAGCCAATGTTAAAAACCAGATCGACTTCATCAAATCTCAACCTGCGATCGAAGCGCCAAAGCGCGTCTTGGTGATCGGTTCGTCGACTGGTTATGGTCTGGCCGCACGGATCACTGCCGCCTTTGGTAGTGGCGCTTCGACACTGGGTATATTCTTTGAAAAGCCTGGCACTGAAACCAAGCCTGGCACTGCCGGCTGGTACAATTCCGCGGCATTCCACAAATATGCTGATAAAGATGGCCTCTATGCAAAAAGCATCAATGGCGATGCCTTCTCCGACGAGATTAAAGCCAAGACCATTGAGACAATTAAGCAGGATCTCGGCCAGATCGATCTGGTGATCTACAGTCTTGCCGCGCCTCGTCGGCAGCATCCAAAAACCGGTGAAGTATTTAACTCAACCCTCAAGCCCGTAGGCAAAGATATCACTATGCGCGGTATCAATACCGACAAAGAGACTATCCAAGAATTTAGCTTGTCAGCGGCCAATGATCAGGAGATTTCTGACACGGTTGCAGTGATGGGTGGCGAAGATTGGCAGATGTGGATTGACGCTCTGGATGAAGCTGGCGTGTTGGCCGCAGGTGCCAAAACCACAGCCTTTACTTATATTGGCGAGAAGATGACCTGGGATCTCTACTGGGATGGCACCATAGGCCAGGCCAAGAAAGATCTCGATAAGCGCGTAATCTCGATTCGCGACAAGCTTGCTGCAACTGGCGGCGATGCCCGTGTATCTGTACTCAAGGCGGTTGTCACTCAGGCGAGTTCCGCAATTCCGATTATGCCCTTGTATCTGGCCATGCTTTTCAAAGAGATGAAGCGTGACGGCAGTCACGAAGGCTGCATAGAGCAGCTTTATCGCCTCTATACCGAATGTCTTTACAGCGCTGATCCGCGCACTGATGAAGAGGGTCGCTTGCGCTGCGACGAACTTGAATTGCGCCCCGAAATACAGGCCGCAGTGGCCGCATCTTGGGCCAAAATCAGTACTGAAAACCTTGCTCAGCTGACCGACTTTGCCGGTTACAAAGAAGAGTTTTTGACCCTGTTTGGATTTGGCGTCGAGGGCGTCGACTACCAAGCTGATGTTGCTACCGATGTCCCTATAGATAGCCTGGTGTAATCCTTCTAATGCTTAATTAGTGATTGTCGACCCTACTCAAATCCACTGGATTGAACTTAGCTTATGAGCTCAAAAGCCACCCAATTTAGACTCGTACTACTGCATCCGCGCTACTGGCTGATTTGGTTTGCCTTTGGGCTGTGGCGATTGGTTACCGTACTGCCATTTCCGGTGTTACTACTTATTGGCAAAGGTATAGGGCTGATTTTTCATGCTATTCCCGGTCGCCGCAAAATTATAGCTCGGCGCAATATTGAAATCTGTTTTCCCGAGCTCAGTGAAACCGAGGTTAGGGCTTTATTGAGAGCCAATTTTATCAGCACTGGTATTGCGGTGATGGAAGTGGGGATCTCTTGGTGGTGGTCGAAAAAGCGTTTTAGCAAGCTGATGCAATTCGAAGGTTTAGAGCATCTTGAGGCAGTTAAAGATCGCGGCGTTATGGTCCTGGGTATTCATTACACCACCTTAGAAGTGGGCGCAGCGGCGCTGTCATCGAAGTGGGAAATGGATGGTATGTATCGCGCCCATGGCAATGCGGTTTACGACTTTCTTCAGGCTCGAGGCCGCCTCAATCAATCGATTGGCGACAATGCGGTGTTTGAACGGCGCGATGTTCGAGGCACCATGAAGGCGCTAAAAAACGGTCATTCTCTCTGGTATGGGCCAGATCAAGACTATGGCTTACGCCAGGGCCTGTTTGCGCCATTTTTTGGTGTGCAGGCGGCGACTGTGTACGCCACTGCGCGCTTTGCCGAAAAGACTGGAGCTGCAGTTGTGCCTTTTAGTCATGTTCGTCTGCCTGGTTCTCAGGGCTATAAGATAACCGTCTACCCGGCCCTCGAAGACTTTCCAGCTGGTGATGACTTGGTCGACGCTACTCGTATCAATCAGATTATTGAAAAATTTATTCGACTGCAGCCGGATCAGTATCTATGGGTTCATCGTCGCTTTAAAAACCGTCCGGAGGGCGAGGACGATTTATATAATTTACCGGTTAGAAAGCCGCGTCGTCGTGTTGTTTAGTAGGGCCCTGACCGGTCTAGGTATAAGCAAAGGTTTAGCTTGTGTCGCCCAGTAGCCATCAGTACCATGAAGTGTTTTTTTATCCATTGAAGTAATAGGAAGTAGTAGATGATTCGCGGAAGTATTGTCGCCATGGTCACGCCCATGCTCAGAGAGACCCAGGGGGTCGATTGGCCAGCATTAAAGCACCTAGTGGACTGGCACATAGAGCAGGGCACCAACAGCATAGTTGCGGTGGGTACTACTGGTGAGTCAGCCACCCTAAGCGTCGCTGAGCACGCCCAGGTTATTCGCGTTATAGTCGAGCAGGCCGCTGGCCGCATACCGATTATTGCCGGCACCGGTGCCAACTCCACCAGCGAAGCGATTGTCTTAACTCAAGCTGCGGCGGACTCAGGTGCCGATGCCTGCCTGCTGGTTACCCCCTATTACAATAAGCCCACTCAGGAAGGTCTCTACCTGCATCACAAGGCCATTGCCGAAGCAGTGGCGATCGACCAGATTTTGTATAACGTGCCCGGCCGCACTGCCTGTGATATGCAGCCTGAAACCGTTAGGCGTCTCAGTGAGATTGAAAATATTGTCGGTATCAAAGAAGCAACCGGTGATCTTGAGCGCGCTGCAGAGCTGATCGCTCAGCGTCCACAGGGATTTGCCATTTACTCCGGCGACGATGCCACAGCCAGAGAGCTGATCTTATTGGGCGGTGACGGTGATATTTCAGTGACCGCCAATGTTGCACCAAAATTAATGTCTCAGATGTGTGCGGCAGCGCTTGCTGGAGATACGGCTGCGGCAGCTGATTTAGACAGCAAGCTTGAAGCATTGCATCGGGATTTATTTGTCGAAGCCAATCCAATCCCGGTCAAGTGGGCGGTGTCTGAGCTGGGTTTGCAGGAAAATGTTTTGCGACTGCCAATGACTCCATTGAGTGCCGAACACCATGAAGTAGTCCGAGCTGCAATGGCCAGAGCTGGTGTTGTATAAATGCTGTTTTACCAACACTTTTTAGGTTTGATTTTAGGCTTGATTTTAAGCTGAGTTGAAACTGATTTTTACCAATTTGATGGGTTGCCAATAACGATGAAACGATTGATTAGCGCACTGAATGTAATTGTTATTCTAAGTTTGACTGGCTGTGGCTGGTTAGGCCTGCGTGATCGCAGCGACGACTACTTGCTAGCTGAAGAGACTGCTGTGACTGTGGTGCCCAAGGGCATGGATAAAACTGTGCTGGGGCAGATCTATCCAATACCGCAAATTCCCATGACCAGTGTTGAGTTGGTCGAGTTTAACGTCCCCCGTCCACAACCAGCCTCGGTCAATAATTTCGAGCAGTCAGTTAAAATTCAGAGCCTAGAAGGGCGTCGCTGGGTGCTGATTAATGTACCGCCCAGTGAAATATGGCCGCGAGTGCGCAATGTCCTCAACCGCAGTGGCGTACCCGCTGCACTGGCCGATGGTTCTGAGGGTATTATCGAAACTGTTTGGGTGAAATTTAACTCCGATGAAGAAAATTCGCACCGCTTCCGCTTTCAGATCTCTCCCGGCGTGCAGCTAGATAGTGCTGAAATATCCGCACTGCATAATCAAGCAGTGCGCTCTGCGGAAGATCAGGCCCAGTGGCCAGAGACTTCAGACGATGATCAGCGGGAAAAAGATATGCTTTCACTGCTGGCCAGTGAACTGGCGAGCAGTGCCGATTACGCATCTGTATCCTTGCTTGCCCAGGATATTGGTGGCGAAGCCAAGGTTGAGGTGGTCACTCCTGAGGTGTCGGATCCGTTTATTCTGGCCAAGCTGAGTTTCGATAGAACTTGGGCATCGACCCTTTATTCAGCAGATCGCGGCGGCTTTGTTATTGTTGACCAAAATCGTTCTGAGGCGTTTATCTACGTCAACTACACTCCTGAGACAAACGAGGAGCCTGGCTTCTTTGATCGTCTGTTTGGCGGCAGCGACGAGATTCTTAACGTTAACTACCGGATTTTGGTCCAGACCGTCGGCGCCAATGTCGAGATTCGCATTGTCGGTGCTGAAGGGCAGAGCTTAAACAAGGCAGAGACACTGCGTCTGCTGAAGATTCTGCGTAGCAATTTGTCCTAACGGCCTTTTTACTCAGCTCTAGGCGGCTGCGCGCTGTCTAGAGCTTGTATTACAAGCTCGCGGTTAAGGGTTTGTTTTTATCAGTTCCCCCAAAGCTTGCTAGTAAAAGGTTATCAGCTCTATGCGTTTCGCATCTCTCGGCAGTGGTAGCAAAGGTAATTCGACTCTGGTCGAATGGCGCGATACCTGCCTGATGATCGATTGCGGTTTCTCTATTCGCGATACCATCCAAAGACTGGCCAAACTCGGTAAGACTCCGGAAAATATCGACGCCATTTTGGTCACTCATGAGCACAGTGACCACTGGAAAGGGGTTGTGCCCCTGGCATCAAAGTTTGCCATCGACGTCTATGTCACTGCGGGCTGTCTGCGCAGTAAAAAAGCCAGCGGTAAAGACCACCCGTTCAAAATTATCGACAGTCATCAAGTGTTTCAGATTGGCGATCTGCAGGTGACACCTGTGCCTGTTCCCCATGATGCCCGAGAGCCTGTTCAATTCCTGTTTAACAGCGAACAGCACCAACTGGGTATACTTACCGATGTGGGTTCTCTGACGCCGCATATAGAGTCTGTGTATGCCAAGTGTGATGGTTTGTTGATTGAAGCCAATCACGATCTCGATATGTTGTACGCTGGCAGCTACCCTGAGTTTTTAAAAGATCGAGTGGCTGGTCCCTGGGGACATTTGAATAATCAACAGACGGCCCAGTTGTTGTCGCTTCTCGATCAACAGCGCATGCAACAGTTAGTCATTGGTCATATCAGTGAAAAAAATAACAGCTTGGAAAAAGTGAAGAGTGCAGTTGAAGCGGTGATTCATCGCTGTGGCAATTTGCACTATGCCTGCCAGCAGCAAGGATTTGACTGGCTGGAGCTCAACTAGCTAGGTTTAGGTAGCGACTCATTGATTTAGAGCAAAAGTAATTTCGTTAACCTAAAGCCTCAGCGCGCATTTTATTTGTTGGTGGATAGTATTTTTTAGCTCCGCCAGAGAAAACTACCCCAGGTAGCCGGTCTCTCTCTAAAACATTTGTTTATTTTCTGCAATATATTTTTGGCTGTTTATGAAAACTATTTTGGTTTTTTTCCACAGATAGCAACGCTTTCTACAATTTTTCTTACAAAACCCACGTAAGCTGTTGATTTTTCGACCTCAAATCTCTAACTCATTGATTTACAAGCCTATTATTATCTGATCAAAAAATGATCAATCTAACAGTTAGGCCCACTTATGGGGCCTTTAATAGGGCCAAATAGCATTTCATCCACAAAGTTATCCACAGCTTTTGTGGGTATCTTTTTTGCACCCTAATAGTGCATCACGTCCAGTTGGCAGACTATTTGTCGCACGCCGGTGCTGAAATGATTGCATCCTTGAGCAATTCATCAAGGGCTTCCACATCTATGCAATTCAGTGATGGGTTTTCAGAGAGATTGACCTGACGCAACTCACCGAGAAACAGCAGCGCCTTGATATCGGTGAGCTGGTTGCTGCTTAAATTAATCGTTTTCAGTTGTGAGAAAAGCTCAATGCCCGATAAATCAGTGATTCCCGCAAAACTGCAGTTAAGCGAATCGAGCTGCTCAGGCTGAGTAATCTTTGCTTCGGCTAAAGTGATTTTCACACAACTAGCCAATGCTGGATCAGTGATCTGGTAGCCACTGTAAACCGGTTTAGGTGTATAGATCGGTTGCTGATTTAGAGTTACCGCATAGCGATCGCATCCTGCAATTAGAAGCATGGCCAGAATGAGGCCGATGATCTGCAAAGGGCACGCGGAACGGGAATGATGGGAAGACATAAAATACTCCGGACAGACCACTTCAGCGGGGCTGTATAGGTTAATGTTTGACTGCTGCATTATAGGTGCCCGATTGCGTCGCTGTAACGCTATAATCGCTGCAATTATTTAATCCACTGCACAGATCACTAAGACTGAGCGTTTGTGTGCTAATCCCAGGAACTATTCGATGACTGCAGACAGCCTTCCGATCATTCGCGTTGCCTATGAGTCAATCAGCTTTAAGCCTCAGGCCCAGGTGCTTGCAGAAAAGCTATCCTTACCAATTCAGGTCGATACCGATGCCTTTGCCAATAGCTTTGACTATCTTCTCGAGTTTACTCAACAGGGTTTAGCGTTGCGGCCATCAGCTGATAAGGGCTATGGATCAATTATCTGCGACTTTGCCGGTTCCGAGCACAGTCACCGCCGTCGCTATGGTGGCGGCAATGGTCAGGCAATCGCCAAAGCTGTAGGCGTCTCTGGCAAGTTCGCACCACAGGTCTTGGACCTTACTGCTGGTCTAGGCGGGGATGGCTTTGTGCTGGCCTCTCTGGGCTGCAATGTCTGTATGCTGGAGCGCAACCCGATTGTCCACAGCTTGCTTGCCGATGGCCTCAGTCGCGGCATAGAGGCAGCGAGACAAGAGCTAGAGCAGGGTGTCGACGAATTGAGCTCGGTTATCAACAGGCTTAGTCTACTAGAGGGCAATGCCGCCAACTATCTAAGTGACTTAGTGTCCAGAATAACTCAGCTGGAACCACAGGCGCAGGTACAAGAAGAGCAAGATACTGCAGTCTGGCGCCCAGATGTCGTTTATGTGGACCCTATGTTTCCACTGCGCAAAAAATCTGCCAAGGTTAAAAAGCAGATGCAGGCGTTTCATGCCATTGTCGGAACAGATCCGGATGCAGATCAACTGCTGGCCAATGCCCTGACAGTTGCCAAGTATAGAGTGGTGGTAAAGCGACCCGCCGGAGCCGGATTCTTAGCCGAGACTAAACCGAATTATTCACTGGAGGGGAAGTCCACGCGCTATGATATTTATGCCCTGAAGAAGCTTCCTGGCTAGAGTATCACCTCAGAGACAACTCACTGTGACTAACTGTTAGCGTCGTTTCAAGACCATATAGTTACCCAGAGCCACCAGTACAAGTCCCACCGCAGCAAGCAGAGTCCACTGATAGTCCTCAAACAGGGTCGATAGAATAATCGCTACAAAGGGAATAATTAGCGAGGTATAGCCCGCTCGACTTGGGCCTATATTGATTAATAATTTGAGGTAAGCACCAAAGGCTAAAATGGTACCAAACACTGACAGATAGATCAGTGACAGGCTGTATTCTATGGTCGTACCATAGGAAAACTCGGCGCCGGTTACTAGAGCAATCAAGGTTAAAATCACCGTGCCATAGAATATTGACCAAGCATTAATTGCCCAAACCGAAATTCCAGTATTACCGTTGCGCGTCGCCACAATATTGCCCAGAGAGGCAAAGACAACAGCAATAAAGGCCAATCCAAAACCGAGCAGAGGACCGTTTAGATTGGTGCTCGAGTCAGTGTTAGCAGAGTCAGAGAGCAGGGCGAACTCGGGATAGAACAGCATACAGATGCCAGTCAGGCCAACCAGACCCCCAACAACGGTTTGCAATGTCACCGGGTGTTTGAGAAAGATCCTGCCATTGATAATATTAAAAAACACCAATAGTGAAAAAATCACCGCCACTAAGCCGCTAGGCAGATAGACCTCGGACCAATAGATAGTCCAGTAATTTAAGCCAAATAGAAAGCAACCCTGAGCTGCCATAAAACGGTGGTCGCGCAGGTTGAGACGCAGTGGGATCTGTCGTAGTCGGCACCAGATAAATAATAGTCCCGATGCCAGCGCCATGCGATAGATTACCGACACTAGGGGATCCACTTCGCCCAACTGGTAAGTAATCGCCAGCCAGGTGGAACCCCAGATTAATATAGTCGCGAGATAGAGACCACTATTGAGGGCGTTCATAGTGCGCGCACTGGCCTATGGGTCAAGCCAGCAGCTTGCTTAAAATAGTCTGGTAGATTTCCGTAAGGCAGTTGAGGTCCTCTACATTGGTGTTCTCGTCAATCTTGTGAATGCTTTCGTTAACTGGCCCCAGCTCGATCACCTGTACACCCAAGGGCGCAATAAAGCGCCCATCAGAGGTTCCCCCGGCAGTGGATAACTCAGTATTCAAGCCAGTCACCTCAGCAATGCTCTCCACTGTAGCTGTAACTAATTCGCCTTCTGAGGTTAAGAAGGGAAGGCCACTGAGATTCCAGTTGGCCGAGTAATTAAGCCCATGGTTATCGAGAATACTTTCTGTGCGCTGGATAATCTGCTGCTCAGTTAACTCCGTTGAAAAGCGGAAGTTAAAGATCACCTCCAGCTCCCCCGGAATAACATTGGTGGCACCGGTGCCAGCCTTAATATTGGAGATCTGAAAGCTGGTGGCGGGGAAAAAGTCATTGCCCTGATCCCAAACTTCATTAGACAGAGCGGCGAGAGCCGGTGCCGCCCTATGCACTGGGTTGTCAGCCAGGTGGGGGTAGGCAACATGGCCCTGCTGACCTTTCACTGTAAGGGTGCAACCCAGTGAACCGCGGCGACCATTTTTGACCACATCACCACATTTCGCGGTGCTGGAGGGCTCGCCAATCAAGCACCATTGCGGCAGTTCATTGCGCTCTTTAAGCAGTTGAATCACCTTGATCGTGCCATCTATGGCTATACCTTCTTCATCGCTGGTGATCAGAAAGGCGATGCGGCCACTGTGGTTGGGGTGCATCGCAACAAAGCGCTCGCAGGCCACAACCATGGCTGCCAGGGAACCTTTCATGTCCGCAGCACCGCGGCCGACTATATGGCCGTCGACTATGCTTGCGTCAAACGGTGCCTGCTGCCAGTTGTGTTCAGGTCCTGTGGGAACCACATCTGTATGTCCCGCAAAACAGAGGGTAGGGCCTGTGTCGCCGCCATGTACTGCCCAGAAATTATCCACATCGCCAAAGCGCAGGCGCTCGATCTTAAAACCGATTGCACTGAGGCGCTCAATCATAATTTCCTGACAGCCGCAGTCATCTGGCGTCACCGAGCGTCGCCGAATTAGCTCTTGGGTAAGCAGCACGGTTTCGGATACATGGGATGCTGGCAGTTTAGCAGTGGTGGGTTGGGACATAAGAGGGACCTTTTAATTAGGCGCTCATTGTAAAGGGCAAATGCATACTCCGCTATATCTGCCGAGCTAGTTTCCGGTTAACATCGGGCTATTATTTATTCTGTACTACCCATTAGACGACTCTGCGAGCACTGGCTTGAGTAAAAATACTGTTGATAGAAATTTTGATGATCTGAGCGAGAAGTTTGCACGGAAAGTTTATGGTGGCCTAAAAGGGGATATTCGCCTCGCGGTTATCTGGCGCGATCTGTTGGCAGTTCTGCCTGATTTAGAAACCCAGGCGCCACTGCGCATTCTCGATATTGGCGGTGGTTTGGGCCAGCTGTCAGTAGCTCTGGCCAAACTGGGCCATCAAATAATCTATAACGATCTCTCTCAGCAGATGCTCGAGGCGGCGCAGAAGCTAGCGCTGGAGGAAGGGGTGCTGGATAACATTATCTGGCATCAGCAGCCTTATCAAACTCTTAGAAATGAAAATCTAGGTCAATTTGATCTGGTAATGAGTCATGCATTGATCGAATGGTTGGCTGAGCCTGAGTTGCTGATTGCGGATTTGCACCAGTATTTGCTCCCTCAGGGTCTATTGTCCCTGACGTTTTACAATCAGAATGCTCTGGTTTATCGCAATTTAATTCGCGGTAACTTCAATGTGTTGCAGGGAGAGTTTTCCGCGCACCCCAAAAGTCTCACTCCTGGTGAACCCCTGAAACCGGATGCGGTGCAGCAGTGGGTTGAGCGCGCAGGGCTGGTAACGGACTATAGTTCAGGGATAAGAGTGTTTCACGACTATATCACCACTCAGCGGGGTGGTCATGAGGACCCCAGCGCAGTGGTAGCGATGGAGCTGCGGCACTCAGTACAGGAACCGTTTAAATGGCTGGGGCGCTATATTCACTTTATCTGTTCCGCGGCATGCTAAGTGGTCAATCAAAAACTCGGGCATTAAAAAGCTCCCACCTAGCTGTTAAGAGGGAGCTCTTGCGTGGAGCAGATTCAGTAGGAGACTAATCTAGTTGCTGGCTGCCTGCGCGTCACTAAGCCAAATAACCCAAGGACCATTGAGCCAAACAAAAACAGTGCGCTGGGGATTGGCGTTGCAATCGGTGGCAGCACAGCAAAGAACTCTCTGGTGCTGCTGTCATTGGCGGTATAGACCTGCATAGTGGTCGACCAGTCGAAATTTTTGTTTGCATCGGCTTCTCTCCTTAGACCCTTGGCTAATTTCTTTTCGTCCTTGTCTTTGAGCTCAGGAATACTCCCCATAATGTCCCAGATCACATAGTTGACCAGTGCGTTGTATTTTGCGGCGGTGTCGCTGAGACTCTCTGAGATATCCAATAGGCTAAACAGGTATCCCGCTTTGGCATATTTTTCATCTCCGTTGGGACCGCGGTTATGGTTTCCTGCGCCAGCTTGAACCGCGGCATAGTCATTCACTGTGGCTGTCCAGGTACCCGCCATACTGCTATTGGAAGTGTTCACCGCTAGGCTATTGGTACCGTCGACGGTTATTGCGTTGAGCCCAGCATTGACTGACCCACTTGTCTTAGTTTCGAGGGAGGTTGAGGTACCAGCACCCTGATAGCTTATTTCTACTGGTGCGGCGATGGCTGCCATGCTGAGAAGAAGCAACGCAGCACAAGTGGCAGATAGACTGATGTTTTTTAAGTTGATACCCATTCCGTTTAAGCTCCCTGTCAGCCTCATGCCAACACTTATTGAATACGATTGAGGCGATTCTATGCTCTGGCCTAGGGACCGCAACCGCTTGAGGTAAATTGTGAGAACTGGTTAACACTAATAGTTGAACTAGAAAAGGCTAAGACAGCGAAAGAGCTCTCAGAGATAATTTTCAGCGGCCACTGATTAGCTGGCGGCGCTATTGCCCGTGCTAAATTGCCCCGTGCTAAATTACTCAGAGCTAAATTGCGTCGACCTAAGCTGCGTGGACCAGAGCTCAGCATAGCGGCCATCAAGCGCCAGCAATTGCTCATGGGTTCCCTGCTCGACGATGGAGCCTTGGTCGAGTACAACAATCCTGTCCGCATCTACAATGGTCGACAAACGATGGGCGATAACCAGACTGGTATGGCCCTCGGCAATCTCTTGCAGTGCCGCCAATATGGAGCGCTCTGATTTACTGTCCAACGACGAGGTGGCCTCATCAAATAGCAAAATCGGCGGTCGCTTAAGAATGGTTCTGGCGATCGCCACTCGTTGTTTTTCACCACCGGATAATTTCAGACCGCGCTCACCTACCAACGTATTCACGCCATCGGGCAACTGCTTAATAAAGGCTTCCAGATGGGCCATGCGGATCGCGTTGTGCACCTCTTCGTCGCTGGCCTCAGGTTTGCCATAGCGAATATTGTCAAAGATGCTGCTGTTAAATAGCACTGTATCCTGGGGCACTATACCGATTGCCCCGCGCAGAGATTCCTGAGAAATCTGGCGAATATCCTGACCATCGATACTAATGCTGCCCTGGCTTGGGTCGTAAAAGCGAAATAGCAGTTTAACCAAAGTGGACTTGCCAGCGCCACTGGCGCCCACTATCGCGACTTTTTCCCCAGGCTTTATGTCAAAGCTGATATTTTTCAGGATCTGTCGATCCGCTTGGTAATCAAAGGAAACTTGATTGAAGCGAATATGTCCCTCTGTCACTAGAAGCTCAGGGGCATCGGCGATATCGGTAACTTTGCTACTGAGCTCCATCAAGGCAAACATATTTTCTATATTGGCCATTGAGCCCTTGATCTCTCGGTAGACAAAACCGAGGAAGTTGAGCGGCATAAAAAGCTGCATCATAAAGGCATTAATTAACACGAAGTCACCGATGGTCATGCTGCCCTCGGTGACTCGCTGAGCGGCCAGCCACATCATCGCGGTCATGGCGATAGTGATAATAAGTGCTTGACCGGCATTTAGAGAGAGCAGTGATAGACGGTTTTTACGTCGCGCAGATTCCCAGTCCTGCAGGGCATGGTCATAGAGCCGTGCTTCATACTTCTCATTGGTAAAGTATTTGACTGTTTCATAGTTCAGCAGACTGTCGATGGATCGAGTATTTGCCGCCGAGTCAGCTCTGTTGGCTTCACGAACAAACTGGGTGCGCCAATCAGTGGTGACCAGTGAGAAGAGAATATACATCACCACTGAGAGCATGGTTATAGCGGCGAACTCTATGCCGTAGTTATAAAACAGCAGGCCAATAACCAGAGCAATTTCAATTAGCGTCGGAGCAATATTAAAGACAAAAAAGCGCATCAAAAAGCTGATGCCACTGGTGCCTCGATCTATATCTCGAGCCAATCCACCGGTGCGGCGTTTAAGATGAAAATCCAGGTCGAGGCTGTGCACATGGACAAAGACCTGCAGGCCGACGCGGCGCATGGCGCGCTCGGTTACACGACCAAATACCGTGTCGCGAATTTCCCCGAGAATAATCATCGAAAAGCGCGCAAAACCATAGGCTAAAACTAGACCTATAGGCACAATTAGAAGATTGGGAAGGCCAGAAGCGCTGTCGATGTCTCCGGAAGGGCTCAGTGTATCCACTATATTTTTAAGCAGAAAAGGTCCGTATACACTGGCGCCTTTAGAGAGCACCAGACAGACAACGGCGATACCAATACGAAACTTGTAGTCCAGCAGATAGGGCCAGATTACCTGGAAGAGCTTCCAGTTAATTTTTTGCTTAGGATCTAAATCTTGCCTGTGACGCATAGAGTGCTCAGTATTTTGGGCTTTTTTTTATAAATTAAAGAACGCCTGCTGTTAACGCATGAAGCGCATTATTGCCGGCTATTGTGGTTGTTTTAGGAAGACGATCTTGAAATGAGCTGGTCTTTAGCGGCGTTGATTTTGGCTGCCAGGTAGTCACTGCCGCCACGATCTGGGTGCAGACGCTGCATCAGTCGTTTGTGAGCTTTGCCAATATCTTCCTTAGATGCACCAGGCTCCAGGCCTAAAATTTTCAGCGCTTCTTCATCTGACAAATCAGAGAAACTGCTTGATGTGGACTCTTGCTGTGACTGCTCATCACCACCTCGGCCATTGCGCATCAAATAGGCCTGCAACAGCATATAAGACTCCCGGTCGACACTGCGTAGACTATCGCTAAGCCGTTGCGTCTCATCGGCGCTCAGCTCTGAGAGACGGCGCCCAGCGAACTCGCCATCGAGCACTTCACCATCCATTTGACGAGTTGAGAAATTGACTTCTACAGCCAAGGACTTGGTGCGAAATTGCGAGGGGCTGGTTTTAAAGCGACTCAGTATCTGCAAAAATGGCAGGGCACGCAGACCTACTGCGAAGGTTCCTTTAAGCACCGGCACTAGCACGGCAAGTCCAGCACCAAGCCAGTGCATGCGTCCAGTTGCCACGAGCACAACCGACGCGCTTAGCACTAACCAAAAGGCACTGCGCCATAGGAAAGCACGGCGCTTTTCCTTCGGCAGACGGGTAACTGTTGTCCACCAGTACCAGATTGAAAAGATAATCGCGACGAGTAACAGTAATCTAATCATAGTGCTCTTAGCTGTTGAAAATTTGACTTAACAATACCCTGTTATTGAGCTCAGGGCGAATCCTTCTCTCAATCTTAATACGGCAACAAAAAAGCCCCGGATCTAAGCAGAACAGGGGCTTCTAAGTATGAGTGACAAGAGGGCTTAGCGTGTTTTTAACACATCGCGCAACTTATCTGCCATAGAAACCAAGGTGCTTTCTGTGGTGTCCCAATCGATACAGGCATCAGTTACTGAAACTCCATAGGCCATATCATCTGGATTGCTTGAGAGCTTCTGATTGCCAGCATTGATATTGCTTTCCAGCATCACACCAATAATCGACTTGTTGCCTTCAACAATTTGGTTGGCAACATTATCCAGCACCAGCGGCTGCAGATTGTGGTCCTTATTGGAGTTGGCGTGACTGCAGTCGACCATAATATTGGCGTCGATACCAGCGGCAACCAGTTTCTGCTCGCAAATGGAAACACTGACTGAATCATAGTTGGGCTTGCCATTACCGCCGCGCAACACGACGTGGGCATAGGGGTTACCTTTGGTGGTGACAATCGAGACATTGCCGTCTGAATTGATACCGAGAAAACGGTGGGGGCTGGAGACAGACTGCAGCGCATTAATGGCTACAGTCAAACTTCCGTCGGTGCCGTTTTTAAAGCCAATGGAAGAGGACAGGCCAGAGGCCATCTCGCGGTGAGTCTGTGATTCCGTAGTGCGAGCACCAATCGCCGACCAGGCAATAAGATCCTGAAGATACTGAGGTGAAATAGGATCCAGTGCTTCAGTTGCAGTGGGCAGTCCAATTTCTAAAATATCATGCAGCAGCTGACGGCCAATATGCAGGCCATCGGTAATTTTAAACGAGTCATTCATAAAGGGGTCGTTGATCAAGCCTTTCCAGCCGGTCGTGGTGCGGGGCTTTTCAAAGTAGACACGCATAACAATCAGCAGCGTATCACCGACTTTTTCTTCCAGCGCTTTAAGCCTTTTGGCGTAGTCATGGGCGGCTTCGAGATCGTGGATAGAGCAGGGACCCACTACAACCATCAGGCGGTGATCTTTGCGCTCAAGAATATTCTCGATATTTTTGCGGCCCTGAGAGATAACCCCTCGAGCCTTGTCGCTCAGCGGGATTTCGCGCTTCAACTCTGCTGGGGTAATCAGCACTACCGGTGGTTCGATATTAATGTTTTCTACAGCCTGTGAATCCATGCTTGTGTTCCTAGCTAATGTGGTTTTTCAAAAGATACTGCATTGTACTTAAATCTACTGACTTTTGAAGGCTATTCGGCTTCTAGCTCAATAAACATGGGGATTTGCGGGAAATATAGCGCGCAGCGAACAGGATTGGGCTGCATGCTCCGATAGAGCGTTGCGTAATGGCTAAGTTGGGCTCTGTAGGCAGTGGTCTGTCGGCGAATAAATTGCGCGTCAGACTCGCCCTCGGCGGGTTGTGAAAGCTTGTAATCAATAATCCAGCGGATGCCATCGTCGATAAAGGTTCGATCAATCACCGAGGTACCCACCTGTCCGCGATCGCTATATCTATACCCCAGAGCCTGCTCGCACTGGGCCTGCTCATGGGCTTCTAATATCCAGCGGCCACGCTGATCGGCAAGCATGCGGTCAACCGCCTCGATTAGGCTTTTGAGCTCATCGGGCCTGGCCAACATTCCCAGCTCTTTAAGCTGCGCCGTCCAGGTTGCAGGCAGCTGCTCAATTCGTGACTGGGGCCAATGATCCAAACCATCGTTGGCCAGTTGTTTCAGCGTTCGGTGCAACACAGTCCCAAGAGACCGAGCTCGACTGGAAAGGCTCGTATCGGCATCCGCGCTAGACTCCGCGGCTGTCTCAGGAGTACCGAGGTTGGCGCTAGCATCAGGTCTTTGTGGCGCTTGAAATTGCCCATCCAAACGACGGATATGGCGCAGGCTTGGCACTTGCGTAGGCTCATCACTTGTGCCTTTGCTGGCACTCTCTTGGATCTTATAGATACCCTGATCCAGACCCTCTTCGATACTGCTCCAGATCGGCGTAAGCAATGTGGTTTTACCCGTAGGCTGCCAGGCGCCACTTTTCAGTTGCTTAACTGTGCCGCACAAATACAGCCGTCTCACCGCTCGGGTTGCAGCAACATAGAGCACTCTAGTGCTCTCGAGACGGGTTTTAAGACTGTCTTCACGCTTTAGATAGCTGTAGACACTGTCATCCTCCTCGTCGTGGGCACCCAGGGGCGCCATAATCAGGGAGGAATCGCTGTGTTCATCTATATGCTGCTGCCAGCGCAGAAGTTGTTTCTTATCGGATCCTGAGCCGCGACTGAGGCCGGGCAAAATGACATGATCAAATTCCAAGCCCTTGGCCTTGTGGATCGTCATAATTTGGATCACGGACTTTGCACTGCCGTCGCTGCTCTCGGAACCGCTATCATCGGGCGAAGGCGCTGCATAGAGCTTATCCACGGCGAGCTGAAAACTGTTCCAATCGGTGAGAGTAGCGCCGGTCTGCCAGTTCTCCAGAAGATCTAAATAGCTGCGAGCATCGCTAAGATCGGCACTGTCTTGAAGCGTAGCCGGACCACCCAAATCGATCCACAGCTGTTCGACGGTAGCGCGTAAATTAGCGCGGCCACGGTTGTTCCAGGCGGCTTGCAAAAGCGGAACTATGCGCTGCAGAGCTTGCTCGCCATGTCGAGTAATAGGAAGGCTAGACGTTTGACTAAAGGGATGACTAAAGAAGTCTTCAAACAAGCTAATCAGTGGGACCAATATGGCATTACTCTGTTGATAGCGATTTTCGCTATGGTTTTCAAAGCTATTGGCCACAGCTAATAAATCCCCCAGGCTAAGCCCGCAAAACGGCGCTCGCAAAACCGCTAACCAGGCAATTTTATCTGCCGGGGAGAGCAGAGCGCGGGTTAATGAAAGCAGATCAATCACCGGCATGCGGCTTGCGAGCGGTGTTATATCGATGGCCTGCCAGTAGAGTTTGGCTTCACGCAGTGCCGGAATAATACTGCGCAGATGACCGCGCCCGCGCACCAGTATGGCAATCGACTCCGCGGGACTATGATCGCGCAAATCACTGCAGAGTCCGGCTATATAGCTCGCTTCATCGCTCTCGTGATTGTCCCCAGAAAAGCCCTGAAAACTAACAGACTGTCCCTTATCTGCGGAATTTACTGCTACCGACGGGGAATAGGGTATAGCCCCGCGACTGATATCGGCACGCGCTGGAAATGCCTCAGTAAAGGCGCTGTTAACCCATTGGATAATGCCTTCTTGAGAGCGAAAGTTAGAGCTCAGTGTTAAAGGTGTGCATTGCACTGGGCCAACCGGATGGCGCTGGGCATTGAGAAACAACCCAACATTGGCATTGCGAAAACCGTAAAGAGATTGCATGGCATCACCAACTAAAAACAGCGTGCGGCCATCGTCCGGTTGCCAGCCACCAATTAGCTGTTCGAGCAATTTGATCTGTGCCGCTGAAGTGTCCTGAAACTCATCCACTAGTATATGCCGCAACTGATAATCGAGACGCAGGGTGATATCGGAGACCACACCATCCTCGGCTTCAGGTTCCAGAGCATTTAACGCCGCCAGGGTAATGGCGGGGTAATCACACTGGCCCTGCTGTTGAAAAATAACATCCAGTTGTGCGGCCAATAGGGGCAGTAAAAATCCCAGTGCATCGAGTATTCTCTGCTGAGATTGATCGATCTCAGCGTCTGGAAGGTGCATCACATTGGCAATTATTTCATTTAGTTCAGGACGCTCGCGACACCAGTCCAGGAGCACCATAATCCGTGCTTTGATCTCTTTTTGATCACTGGGGAATCCCTGCTTAACAGTGATGGTTTTGCGCGGTTCATTGCCCTTGGTTACCAGCAGGCCGAGGATCAGCTTCCACTGAGACACGCCTTCAAGCCCGATCTCCGGAAGCTCGGTAAAGCTACCCAGTTCGCTGAGGACAAGATTATCTTTGGGGGCAATATGCTGTGCGGCAAAATCAACCAGCTCGATAAACTCACCGGCGATAGGCATTAGCGCTTCATCTAACTGCAACAGATTATCAGCCACCACCTGTTCTATAACCTGCTGGAAATACTGGCTGTTTTTGCCGGCATCATAAATTAGTGGCAGCCATTGCTCGCGCTTGCCCAGTAACTCTGAGAGCAGGGTTTCACAGCGCGCCATATCATTGCCGGTGTGAGCTAACAGCACGGCCAATTGTTCAGCAACAGGGCCAGCTTCTTCAATTTTATCCAGCAGCGCGCGGGCGGCACTTTGGTAGTGAACCTGCGGTTGCTCACTGGGCTCTGGGATAGGGCCAAATTTGGTTTCAAGGGCAAACTGACTGGCAATATAGCGACAGAAACCATCGATGGTTTGAATCCGCAGACGGCCGGGCATATCCAGAAGATTCCAGCCCAACTGTCTGTTGCGCTCAACCGCCGCGGCGGCCATATCCCAGGTTTGGGCTTGATACTCATCGAGGGGTCGCGGTGTGTAGGCAGCCTGGCGCAGAGCACTGTGAATACGGCTAGCCATTTCGCGAGCGGCCTTGCGGGTAAAGGTGATGCTGAGAATTTCCTCAGGATTGTCCACGGTGCAGAGCAAACGCAGAACCCGCTGGGTAATGAGTCCGGTTTTTCCTGAACCTGCCGGGGCAGAGACAATAAAGCTCTGTGAGGCATCTAGTGCCTGACGGCGCTGTTGTAGATCGGCAATCTCAGTCATTAGCTGATCTCTCCTGTGAATGCCGCGCCAGCGATAGACCCGGCCACTTCGGCATTGACATCCGCTTCCTCTGACCAGCGATTTAACGGCAGCAGATAATCCTGATAGCCAAACTGAGTCTGGTCATAGACTTCGACACTGGCATGGCCGCGCACAAACTCATCGGCGAGACGATTCAACGCATTCTGCCAGGCGTCAATCTGCTCTGCCCACTGCTGGGAGAGATCCATATCACTAGTGACTTTTTCACTGGCTAAAAACTTGCTATCGGTGCTGCCGACAAATTTAATTTTGCCGCCTTTTATTTGGGCAAAGGCACAGCCATTTGCCCGGGGATTACTGGCTAGAACATAGAGGGGTAACTGGGGATCCACAGGTCGCGCGCCACTCCAGCTGGACTCTTTTACGGCGCCAGATTTGTAGTCAATAATCAGAAGCTTATCGCCAATTTTATCGACACGATCGAGACGTAAATTAATATCTAAATCACCAAACTGCACTCGACGTTTAGTTTCCAACGCCACCACCTCAAAGGGTGGGCGCAACTTTTCCTCTTCCAGCCACTGCGCCAGGAGCTTTTCCAAACGCTGTTGCTCGAGCCCGCGAAAACAATCGCCGCGGAGGATTGTATGCTTGGGGGCCCATTCGGTAAGCGTCTGCTCAATAGTGGTAGCCAGCTGTTGCTGAAGTTGTGTGTCGCTTAGCTCCTGTAATGTAGCGGAGCTCTTCCAAATACCCCAGAGGCGGAAAAGGATTTCATGGAGCAGTGAACCGCGATCCATAGCTGAGAGACCCTGAGTGGGTTCCTCTAGAGCCTCAGCCTTAAGTCTATGGGTAACAAAAGCATTAAACGGACAGATCGATTGGTTTTTTAACAGATTGCTACCACCGCGAATGGTTTCCAATTTAGGATTGTAGGGCGGTGCTTGATCGGCCAATAGTTGGCATTGATAGTCCTGATAGAGCCAAGGCGGATGAGCCTGTGGGTATTCGACTAATGGCTCTTTATTCCCTTGATGCTCTTGATAGAGGGCAATATCCGTAATCAGCGGGCTCGGATCGAGCTGCTCTTCGCCACGTATTTTTGGGTAGCTAACAATCAATCGACCACTATTATTTTTGTAGCCCTGAAGTAATTTATGGGCAATTTCTAACTCCCGCTCTGGCAAGCTGTGGGGCATTTTATGCTGGCGCTGAAACTCCGCTGGCAGCAGCTGGTTAATCGCCACCGAGGCGGGAAAGTTTTGGCTGTGCATATCAACAATCCACAGCTGATCAAAGCGCAGTCCCGAGGCCTCTAACAGTCCCAGTATTTGCAGTGGTGCATCGGCGGTCTGAGGATGGAAGACAGAATCTTGAGCCAGCTGTTGCAGATGCTTGAAGGCGGTAGAGAGGCCCACTTCAATCCCTAGGTTATCCAGGCCATTGAACTGTTCCAGCAATCGATTCCAATGTTGGCGCTGCTGATATTCGAGGCTATTAACTGCGCGTTTACCGGGCCAACCGAGGTCCGCAAGGTATCTAGTAAAGAAATCAGCCCATGCAGCAAAGCTCTGCTGACTATTAATCTGGCGCCGCTCGTAGTCGCGCAGGTTCCTCAATGTATTGAGAACTTTTGACTCACCCGCGTGGTTATCAATTTCCGCCTCAAGGTTGTCAGTGTTCTGATCCTTTGGAGTAACTGCAGTAATAAATTGACGGAGACTAAAGTCAAAGCGATTGCGTTTGCGCAATAGTATTTCGCTATCAGCGCGAAAGGTCAGAGGCAACTGATCAAATGCGGAGTAGGGGGAATACAGCAGATGCAACCATTCACTGAGGGGGCGCTTATCTTTTAGCAGGCCAATCATCAGCAGGGCGCTGTTAACCATGGGCGTGTCGCGCAGAGCAGTACCAGCTGAGATATTGGCAATGACTGCTGTGCCTTCTCTAAATTCTGTGTCCGCGCTAGGCAAATTATTATCGACACTATTTAGCGCTTCATTGATCACCCGCGCCACGCGCTGCAGTGAACTATTGAGTTCTGGCACCACAATACCTATGCGCTGCTGCGGATTGCCTTTTAACTGCTGCGCCGCCCAGCTGGCCGCCAAGCGCAACTCTTGCTGAGAATCCTCAGCCTCAATACGCAGTAACTGCCCCTGAGTATTGGCCAGATCTAGGTTGACAACCTGATTGCTGGCGCTGGCAATAAGTGTAGCTTGCAGAGGCGGTGTGGATTGAAATCCATAAATCACAATCTCCGGTTCTAATTTCAGGGCACCCTGTTCGAAGCCCTGCTTAACCAGCTGCCAGCTTCGCTGACTGGTGAGTAGTTTATTGCGCCGCAGCAGCTCGTCGAAGCGACCGCACCAACGTTTAAAATACTCCACCGAGGGATTCTCGCCGGGCACCTGAACGGCGCTCAGGTTCCAGTTCTCCAATGTCTTTAAGGTATCACCAGCCAGTTTGACAAAGTTAGCTGGCTGCTCGAGACCATCGTCGGCAATGGCCCGCTCCCAGTAGTAGCGGCTCTGCTGAGTGCCGACTATAGCTAGGCCACGAACCAGTTGATGGTTTTGGTCCTGAAGTTCATCCCAGCAGGCTCTTAGCCAGTGGTCCACTGAGAAGACTCTGGGTTGTTTCCAAGCGCTACAGGTCTGCGTTGAATTTTGGCTGATCTGCTCGCCCCAGGCTTGAATAATTTTTGCCGCCAGACGTTGGTTCGGGGTGAGGATTAAACAGTCCCGGTCAATGGCGTCACGGAAGAGGCTGATATCTATAAGTGCTGGCAGCATGGCTAATGGGGATTTCCGTGAGTGAGTGTTTTTTAAATGCCGTCTCTAGGGACTCTATAATCGCAAAACAGCGGTGTAATTGACAGGGGACTGATACAATAAGCCCATGCAATTATCTATTAATATTATTTCGGTTTTTTGGGGCCTCGGAGGATTTATTCTCGGCGGCGTTTTAGTCTTGGCGATTCTTCGTGGCAAGACTGCGCGACTCCAGAGCGAGCAGCTTCAGACTCAACAGCAGCTCGCTCAAATAAGGGTCGAACAACAGCAGCTTGAGGAGGTGCGCAGAGATTTACTGACAGTTAATAGCGCCCTCGAACAGAAGTTGCTCAGTCAGCAGACTCACTATCAAGAACAGATCGCTCTCTTGGCAAATGCCAAGAAGACTCTGAGCAGCGAGTTTGAAAATCTCGCCAATCGTATCTTCGATGAAAAGCAAACTAAGTTCTCCCTGCAGAGCAAAGAGGCTATGGAAGTAACACTCAGCCCACTGCGTCGCGATATAGGTGACTTCCGCAAGCAGGTTGAAAGTGCTTACGATAAAGAGAATGCCGAGCGCAATAAGCTGGTGGGGCAAATTAGCGAACTTCAAAAGCAAACCATGCAGGTCTCAGCGGATGCCGTTTCACTGGCCACTGCGCTGCGCGGAGATAACAAAGCTCAGGGCAACTGGGGCGAGTTTATTCTCGAGAAATTGCTGGAAGATTCAGGTCTGACCAATGGTCGCGAATATACCACTCAGGTGGCCTTAAAGGATGAGGCGGGCAAACGTCGCAATCCAGATGTGATCATTCGCCTTCCCGAAGGTCGAGATATTATTATCGATGCCAAAGTCAGCCTAGTTGACTATGAACGCTACTTTCACGCCGAAGATGAGGAAGCGAAAAAGCTCTGCCTGCGTCAACATCTGAGTTCTCTGCGCGCACATATCAAAGGCCTAAGCCGCAAAGATTATGAGAATCTCGAGGGCGTCAACAGCCTCGATTTTGCATTGATCTTTGTGCCGATTGAGTCGGCCTTTATGCTGGCCCTGGACCATGATCCCGAAATGATGCGTGACGCCTATGATCGTGGCATTATTTTGGTTAGTCCAAGCACATTGATGGTGACCCTGCGAACAATTAAAAACCTCTGGCGTTACGCTGATCAAAATCGCAATGCCCAGTTGATCGCTGACAAGGCCGGTGGCCTCTATGATCAGTTTGTACTCTATATCGAATCTCTCGATGAAGTGGGCAAGCATATCGAAAAGAGTCAGGAGGCTTGGGATACAGCACATAAGCGTCTATCAAGTGGTCGGGGTAATCTTATTCGCCGTACACAAGAGCTCAAGAAACTCGGCGCCAAGGCGAAAAAGAGTCTGCCTGAGAATATGCTCGATGGGGATCCGCTGTTGCCATTGGTTGGAACCAACCTGGATAGCAGGTTAGAGAGCGATAATACTGATGAGAAGGAATAAACTGTATGTTGTCGAACCCATTGTTGTTGCTCGCTGCACTCCTGCTGGTCTCTGTGGGCGGTTATGCGGCTTATCTAGCATTGCAACTCTACCGCCGTCGACAGCATCTTGAGAACAGTGCCAGAGAGCTGGAAAAGCAGCTAAAAGATAAAGAGAGCGAAGCGCGCCTGTCGGTACAGATTATTGCTCGCGCTCTAGTACAGAAGGATCTCAGTGAAACTGAAGCGGCCATGCGTATCTCCTGGCTGTCTCAGCAAATTGTGCTCAGTGCTGATGAAGCCCAGCATTTCAGCGTCTTTCAACAGCTTGCTGTAGCCACTGCCCATATTCCAATACTGGATGACTGGGCCGCTTTGGCTAAGGCTGAAAAGCGCCGACTTAACAGTGAGCGGGAGAGCATAGAGTCGAGTTATCGGGACTTTGTTCAGGCCAGTGCTGTCGAACTGGTGAGTATCCGTCTCGGCTAATCTAACCTCGTCTAATCTAATTTAGGCCAATGCTGTAACAATCAAACAGCGCGGCGCTGCAATAACACGCCACTTTCAAGGTGGTGTGTCCAGGGGAACTGATCAAAGATCGCCGTTCGCACAATTTCATGGGTTTCAGTCAAGCTATCCAAATTGGCGCGCAAGGTCTCCGGGTTGCAAGAGATATACAGGATATTGTCAAAGCGCTGGGCCAGTTCCAAGGTGCCTTGATCCAGTCCCGCCCGCGGTGGATCGACAAATATGGTAGAAAAATCATAGCTGTCTAAATCAATATCCGCGAGCCGTCGAAAGGGTCGCTCACCATTCAAGGCCTGAGTAAACTCCTCGCTTGACATACGTACAACAGTGACATTGTCCACAGCATTAAGGGCGAAATTAGTCTGCGCCGAGCGCACCGATATCTTGGATATTTCCGTTGCTAGCACTGACCTAAAGTGCTGCGCCAGTACCGCAGTAAAGTTGCCATTGCCACAGTAGAGCTCCACTAAATCGCCACTCTGAACATCCTCAATCGACTTGCAACAACCGCTGGCCCAGCTGAGCATCTTTTCATTGACCTTAGCATTGGGCTGGGTAAAGCCGGATTCAATCTGCTGATAATGGTATTGCACCCCATCCACATTTAAGGTCTCAGTGACATAGTCGCGGGTTAACACGGTTTTTTGTTTGCGGCTGCGGCCGATTACCATAATGCCGTGTTCTGTCTCTAGAGTCTTGGCCGCCAGCTGCCATTCGTCATCTACTGGACGATGATAGATCAGGGTAATCAGCGCTTCGCCGCTTAGGGTGGTGAGAAACTCCAGACTAAACAGTTTGCGGCTAAGTATCGCGGAAGCATTGATCGATGCCAGCAGTGGGGCCATTAATTGGCCGATCAGCTGCCCAGCAATGGGGAATTCACTGATTATGTAGGGGCGCTTTTCACCGGCACGATTCATGGCGTAGTGAGCGACCCCATCTTCGTGCCATATGCGAAATTCAGCGCGCATACGAAAACCGCTCGGCGCCGAATCAAACACCTCAACCTGAGGAAAGCTCAGACCATGGAGTGTGCCTTGAAAGCGCTCAAGCTTGGCATCTAGGGCGGCTGGATAGACTGTGGGGTCAATACTGTGATCAGACATTGGGTTTTGGCTTCTTATTGGCGGGTTGTTAGCAGGTCGATGGAACCTAGGTAATTAAATACAGAGCTTTTAAATAAAGGACTCTTAAATACAGTGCTTTTCAATACAGAGCTTTTCAATACAGAGCTCTTAAATCCACTGCTCTTAAATACAGTTCTTTGGCTTGGGTAACCCAGCGTATCTGGCCACTAACTTGGCCGGGCTGCCGGGAAACAGTCGCAGTAGATAAATACTGCGACCTTTCTCGAACCCGCAGTGCTCGGCCACCGTTTTACACAGGGGGCGCATGGATGGAGAAAAACCATATTGATCGTAAAACCGCCGAGCTGCATCCAGTACTTGGATGTGCTCGGCATTGAGCTCAATAGCATCCTCGGTAGCAATACTGGCAGCCTGATCCTCGGACCACTGCGCTAGCTTGCTCAAATAGTTTTTATTACTCATGGTCTGCTGTCGTCAGAAGAATAAAAAAAGGCCCCGTCTAATAACGGGGCCTTCCGTTTTATCTTAAGAACATCCCAGATAGCGATCAGCTATCCTGAATATTTTTAGTCGTCACTGCCCATGCCAAACAGGTGCAGCAGGCTCAGGAACAGGTTGTAGATCATCACAAACAGGGTCACTGTGGCCGAGATATAGTTGCGCTCACCGCCGTGAATAATGGCGCTGGTCTGCCACATAATCATACCGGTTGAAATCAAGGCAAAGGCGGCACTTACAGTGAGTGCCAGCGCCGGGATCTGCAGGAAGATATTGGCGATGGCAGCGACAAAGGCGACCAACATGCCAGTCATCAAGAAACCGGTCATAAAGTTAAGATTTTTGCGCGTGGTCAGCACGTAGGCCGAAGAGGCGAAGAACACCAGAGCAGTAGAGCCCAGTGCCAGCATAATCGGCTCAGCGCCACGCACAGCCAAATACATATTCAATATTGGCCCAAGAGTGAAACCCATCCAGCCGGTGAGGGCGAAAACCCAGACTATGCCCATTGAATTGTTTTTGTTTTTCTCAGTCATCCACAGGCAGATAAAGTAGGGCAGTAATGTCCACAGGCCAAAGTAGGGTGCGTTCATGGCCATAGCCACACCCGCCATAATGGCGCTAAAGGCAAGGGTCACACCCAGCAGCATATAAGTGCTGCGCAGTACTTTGACTACGGCGGGATCGAGGGCAGTGCTTTGAATGCCGCTCGTACGGTTACCTGAAATTGATTTTGCGCTGTACTTGTCCGTTTCCATTTTTACTTCCTCTAACGAAATTAACAATTATGTAATAATACTCTGTCACCAGCGTATTGCCACTCCATCGCGGAGAATTCTCGACCATATTATCAGTTATGGGCCGCTTAACTAGATTTGTTTACGGGTCAATATTTGATCGGGATCGTCAATTGCAAAGCTCTGTAAGACAAAACCGCCCTTACTCATGGTGATTACCCACCCGAGATCATGCCAATCGCCCAGCACAATACGTTGCCCCGAACTAACTTGATGCTGGTCGGGACGGTGCGTATGACCGTGAATCAGCACCTCTACCTGATGCTTGGCCATCACTGTGTCCACCGCGTCTGAATTCACATCCATAATCGCTGTGGCCTTATTACTGTTGGCAGACATGCTTTTGGCGCGCCAGTCTGAGGCGAGTTTTTGACGGCGCTTAAGAGGTAGATGGGCAAGACACCATTTATAGATAGGATTGCGCGCCTTGCGGCGAAAGCGCTGATAGTCAACGTCGTCGGTACATAATGAATCCCCATGCATCACTAGAGTGGTCTGACCCTGATAGTGAACCAGGTGCTCATCATCGAGTAACTCTGCACCGCAGCGCTGGATAAAACGACGGCCTATCAAAAAATCGCGATTACCGTGCTGAATGTAGAGTTTTACGCCTGATTGGCTGAGTACGCCAAGACTGGTCTGAACCTGCGCTGCCAATTCTGTGGGGTCATCGTCGCCCACCCAAGCTTCAAATAGATCACCGAGAATATACAGCGCCTTAGCTTGGGCAGCATGACCACGCAAAAAAGACAAAAATGCCCGGGTAACTGCCGGGCGTTCAGGTGCAAGATGAAGATCTGAAATAAACAGTACAGACATAGACTTACTCGCTTTTTATTACCTACTTTATACTACTTGTCAGAGTAAGCATCGCTGATCAGCGTTTCGGTAATTTCAATCGTCTCGACCGGCACATCTTGGTGGTGACCGGCGCTGCCAGTCTCCATCTCAGTGATGGCGTTAACCACTTCCATACCTTCAACGACCTTACCAAATACCGCATAGCCCCAACCCTGGCTGTTCTTGCCGCTGTGGTTCAGGAAGCTATTGTTAGATACATTGATAAAGAACTGTGAAGAGGCGGAGTGTGGGTCGCTGGTGCGCGCCATAGCCAGAGTGCCGATTTCATTGGCCAGGCCATTGTCGGCTTCGTTTTCGATGGACTCACGAGACTCTTTCTCATTCATTTCTGCATCCATACCACCGCCCTGGACCATAAAGCCGGGAATCACACGATGAAAGATAGTGCCGTTATAAAAACCGTCCCGGGCATACTGCAGGTAATTGGCAGCAGTATTCGGCGCCTTATCAAAATCAAGTTCGATGGAAATATCACCCTGTGTGGTGCGCAATGTAATCATAAGAGTTCCTGTGAAAAGTCTGTGAGAAATAGGTGTTTGGTTGCAAAGCCGCATTTTAGGCGCTAACGAGTCGGATTAAAACCGATCTTTGAGTTTTGCCCGCTGGCGCCGTGCTTTTTACGCTTTTTTTGGGCTAATCCAATATAAGTGGGCTTAATCACCTATCTAGTAGGGGTTTTAGTTTGATGTGCCTATGGCTGCGGCTATAATCTCGGCCATCTTTTTTCTCCAGACCTATATAAATGACTGATATCGAAAAACCAACAAATTTTATCCGGCAAATTATTGCTGCTGACCTTGAAGCCGGCCGTGTAATCGAGGTTGTGACGCGCTTTCCTCCAGAGCCCAATGGCTATCTGCATATAGGCCACGCTAAGTCGATCTGTCTTAACTTTGGTCTTGCGGAGCAGTTCGGCGGCCGCTGCAATCTGCGCTTTGATGACACCAATCCTGAAAAAGAAGACGACGAGTATGTTCAGGCGATTATTGAAGATGTGCGCTGGCTCGGTTTTAACTGGGATGGCGAGCCTCGCTTTGCGTCGGATTATTTCGGTCAGCTCTATACTTGGGCCAAGCAGCTGGTTGCAGATGGCAAAGCCTATATTTGCGAGTTAAATGCCGAGCAGATGCGTGAGTATCGCGGCACACTCACCGAGGTTGGCAAAAATAGTCCATTCCGTGAACGGCCTGCAGCGGAGAGTCTCGAGTTACTGGAGCAGATGAAAATCGGTGCCATAGATGAAGGCACCATGACACTGCGCGCAAAAATCGATATGAGCTCGCCGAATATCAATATGCGGGATCCGGTGATCTACCGCGTCAAGAAGGTCCCGCACCATCGCACTGGCGATGAATGGAATATCTATCCGGCGTACGATTTTGCCCACGGTCAGGAAGATGCCATCGAAGGGGTGACCCATTCGGTCTGTACTCTGGAGTTTGCCGCTAATAGACCTTTATATGAGTGGTTTACCAGCAATCTGCCACTGCCGTCTATCCCGCGCCAATATGAGTTTGGGCGTTTGAATTTAAACTACACCATGACTAGCAAGCGTAAACTTAAGCAGCTAGTTGATGAAGGCCATGTGGATGGCTGGAATGATCCGCGTATGCCGACGATTTCCGGTCTCCGGCGTCGCGGTGTAACTGCGGCATCGGTGCGTAAGTTTTGCGATAGTCTAGCCGTAGCCAAGACCGATGGCATAGTTGATGTCGCCCAGTTCGAACACTTTATCCGTGAAGATTTGAATAACAACGCCAGTCGCGCTATGTGCGTTTTGAATCCGTTGAAGGTTACCCTGAGCAACTATCCAGCAGATCAGCAGGAGTTGTTGATCGCGCCTGGGCATCCCAATCGCGACGATCTGCCTGCTCGGGAGTTGCCTTTTACTCGTGAGCTGTATATTGACCGCAATGACTTTAACGAGGACACGACATTATCGCGGAAGAAGTTTAAGCGGTTGGTCTCTGGTGAATATGTTCGCTTGCGCAGCGGCTATGTGATTCGTGCGGACGAGGTTATCAAGGATGGAGCAGGCGAGATTATTGAACTGATCTGTTCTTATATCCCCGGCACCGTTGGTCAGGACCCCCCAGAGGGTGTGCGTCCACGGGGTGTGATTCACTGGGTGTCGGCGACTAACTCGGTAGATTGCGATCTCTACTTGTATGAAAAATTATTTACTGCGGCAGCGCCTGATGCGGGGGAGGGTTCGTTTATGGATCACCTGAACCCTGAGTCGCTGCAGATTGTTAAGCAGTGTAAAGCGGAGTTGGGCCTGGCTGGAGCCGAAGTTGGCCAGCATTTCCAGTTTGAACGTGAGGGCTATTATGCGGTTGATGCAGTGCACAGCAGCCCTGGTAAATTAGTCTTTAACCGTACGATTGCACTGCGCTAATAGAATTTTAAGAGAGAAACATGAGTTTATCCCTGTATAACAGCATGACCCGCAGCAAGCAGCCATTTCAGCCCATAGATAGCGAGCGGGTGACCATGTATGTCTGTGGGCCAACGGTTTATAACCGCGTGCATATAGGCAACGCTAGGCCGGCAGTGGTGTTTGATACGCTGTATCGGCTGCTGATGAGTCTCTATCCCAATGTTCAGTACGCGCGCAATATCACCGATATTGACGACAAGATTATGCACACCGCTGCGGAGTTGGGTGAGGATATTAGTGTTCTCTCGACCCGCTACGCTGAGGCCTACTTTGAGGATATGCAGGCGCTGAATAATCTGCCGCCAACAATCGTGCCCTACGCCACTCAGCATATTCCCGAGATGATCGATATGATCTCTCGGTTAGTTGCCAAAGGGCACGCCTACGAGTCTGAGGGCCATGTGTTATTTGCTGTGCAGTCGATGGCGGATTACGGAAAGCTCTCCGGACGGTCCCTAGACGATATGTTGGCTGGGGCACGGGTCGAAGTGGCCTCCTATAAAAAATACGCCGGTGATTTTGTGCTCTGGAAGCCCTCAGCCAATAACGAGCCGGGATGGGAGAGTCCCTGGGGCCGAGGTCGCCCTGGTTGGCATCTAGAGTGTTCGGCAATGATTGAAAAGCATTTGGGTGACTCTATTGATATTCATGGTGGTGGTCAGGATTTGATTTTCCCACATCATGAAAATGAGATTGCCCAGAGCTGCTGTGCCCATGATGGCAAGCCCTTTGCCAATATCTGGATGCACAATGGGTTTATCAATATTGAAGGCGAGAAGATGTCCAAGTCTCTGGGCAATTTCCGTATGGTCAACGACCTGTTGGAGCAGTATCCGGGGGAGGTTTTGCGCTATGTGATTCTCTCGGCTCACTACAGATCTGAACAGCACTTTGGTAAGGACTTGCTCGACAGTGCTTGGCGTTCTCTGGACGCCCTCTATGGGTTTTTACGCACTCAGGTTGGTATTGAGGCGGCTGCGGTGGCTATCGCTGATACTCCGGCTTACGCTGCGCTGCTAGATGATTTAAATACCCCGGTGGCGATTAGTGAGTTGCATAAGTTGGCTCGTGCGATGAATGCTGCTGAGGCTGACCAATTGGCTGAGGCTAAGGGTCGGTTGTTGGCGGTGGCGGGCTTGATGGGGCTGTTGCAGCAGGATCCGGAGCAGTGGTTTACTCATTCTCGGGGTGGCAGTGATATTTCTGCTGAGGAGATTGAGGTGCTTATTGCTAAGCGTAATCAGGCTAAGGCGGATAAGGATTATGCTGGGGCCGATGGGGTGCGTGAGGAGTTGAAGGCTAAGGGCGTGGTGCTGGAAGATAGTCGTGAAGGGACTAAGTGGCGGCGGGGGTAGTGGCTGTTGGTTTTGTTCGATTGGGTTTGAGTTTGGGTGCTTCGGTAAGCCTGGCCCTGGCCTTGAGATCGACCCCATAGCTTTTATGACTTGCTGGCGCTGCGGAACTCGCTGTCGCTCAAACAGGTCCTCGCTTTTTCACCAAATCATAAAAGCTATAAGCGGGGCCTGATTGGTCTCAAGGCCAGGACCATGCTTTCTTGGTGATGCCAGTGCCGGGTTCTTGGTGGAAGTAAGTGTCTTTTTCGGTTTGGTGCATACGCGGTTTGCGTGATTACTCCTTGAATACTTCTGTATTCTTTGTTGTTTCTCAATTAAGTTTGTATTTTTTCTCTGCTTATTTTGCTGGGCTCTATGATTAATAAATTAATCATTTGGAGTGCGAGGCTGTGAGTTACGTTTATGTGATTTTGACTTGGTTTACTGTGAGTATTGTCTGGGGCGCGATCGGTATGGCCTTTGGTCCTGGGGTAATGATGCTGATTGTTGGCACCATAGTTGGAGTCTACGGCTGCCTATATAGCCTGAGTGAGCGATTATATGGTCATCAAGCTCAGCTGCCGCTTGCTGGTTTAATCGTTTTTCTAGTTAGCTTAGTTGCAACTTTAGTGGCTTTTCCAAACCTGTCTTTGACATTGTCAGGCTATCTTTTTCTTGCGGTTTTTATACTGATTCCAAGCTATTTAGCTCTCTTCCTAATGAGAAAATATTCGATTAAATTTTAACCTTTGATGTATCGCCAATTCTATACAAGTCATTCTTTTTACTGGCGCCAGTTGGCTCTGATTTCTCTGTCTGGTTAGACTCTAATAACATAGATTTTAAAATCTTTTTCAATGCATTTTCTGCTGTAGCGCGGTAGCCGGTGAGCTTGCCACCATAGATCGCCAAATAGTTTTTGGTTTCGGCAAACTGGACTTCGCGGCTGCGTTGAAAAGGATTTGTCCCGCTGGCGGGCAAGACTCTCAGGCCTGCCCAGGATGTGCTTGGCTGATGATTAAAGTGTGGGAAGTGGCTGTGAATTATCTCTAGCAGATAGGCTGTTTCTTCTTCGCTGGGTGCAACGCCATCGGGGTTGCCATCGAATAATTGCTCTGTGGTGCCGAGTAGTGTGCCGCCTTTAAAGGGCAGTACAAAAATGGCACGGTGATCCTGTTTGGCTTCGATGTAAAAACATTTTTTGCTGAGCTGTTGGGTAAATTCTAGGTGAGTTCCCTTGACCAGATCTACGTCTATTGTTGGCGGTCTGGGTTCGATAGTTTCGGCTATGCGATTGACCCATGGGCCTGCAGCATTGACTAGTGTGCGGCACTTTAGGCTGCTGATCTTATCCTCTATGGCAAAGCTAACTAGGTAGCCATTATCATTTTCTTCTGCGGTTAAAAATTTGGCTGGGCAGAGTAGGATGGCGCCATGTTGCTCGGCCGAGGCCACTACTCGTCGGGTTAAGGCCTGATCATCTGTCTGTGCGTCTTGGTAGACGAAAACGGACTCTAGACCGGAGATGTTTAAGCCCTCTAGCTGGTGCCATTGCTCTCGCGGTAGCTGCTTAAATCCGGCTAGATTTTTACGCCCTGCTAGGATTCGGTAAAGAATTAATCCAATGCGCACTTGCCAGGCTGCAAAGCGATCGGTTTTGTATACAGGTAGGTAAAACCAGTTGGGTTTGACTATGTCGTCTGCAATATCCATAAGGATACGGCGCTCTCGCAGGCTCTCATAGACCAGGCCAATTTGTAATGTCTGCAGATAGCGTAGGCCGCCGTGAATCAGTTTGCTGGACTTGGAGGATGTGCCTGCGCCCCAGTCGCTCTTCTCAATCAGAGCAACTGAAAGACCGCTGATTGCTGCCGCCTGAGCTACTCCGGCGCCTTGAATACCGCCGCCGATAACACAGAGATCGTACGTTTTTGGCGCAGGATCGGAGTCAGGCTTATTCATTCTGGCCCCGGTCATTGAGCAGGCTGGCAATATCAAAGGTTTCAAACATGGCAACACCGCGCTCTGCCAGTTTATTCGCGAGTTGCCCAGTGCCCACTTCGTAGGCGACGAGTTTGCTGGTTAGTTTATCTAGGGTTTCCGTCTCGGGAATAATTTTGTAGTCAACAAACATATAGTCGCCAGCTATAGCTTGTATTTCGGCGCTATAAATATGGCTCCACTCCAGCAGCACTGGCCCAACCTGTGGCCAGTCATTGGCCTTGGCGCTGGCAATAATTTGGTAGTCAAAACTAATTAATACGGCGCGATCACGGATTGGCTGAAGCACCTGGCAGACATTCTCTAGCATTGTCTGGGCGCCAAATTCGGCGATGGATTCTTCTTTTAGCTCGACAAACAAGGTGACCTGGGGATGGCTGAGAATGATCTCTACCACCGCGGCCAATGATGAAATGGTTTCGTCAATAAACTGGTTGCCAAGGCGCTCAGGTTCATAGGCCGGTAGCGCTGCGAGTTCGCTGCAGGTTAGCGATGAGATCATGGCGTCTTGACCGCTGACACGCTTAAGACTGATATCGTGGTAGACCATTGGCTGTCTGTCGAGGCTCAGCTGAATGTCGATTTCTACATACAAAGCTCCGGCTTCAATAGCCTTTTGCACTGATAATGCAGTGTTTTCTGGGTAATCAGTTTGTAGACCGCGATGAGCCACAAGGCGCTCGGCGGAGTAGTGATAGGGTCTGTTTTGCAGCGTCAAAATAGTATTCCATTGCCAAGGGATTTTGTATTCCCAGTATTCGCGAGACTATACGGTATGTCATTGCACCATAGAAGCATTGTAGTGCTATCCTTGCGTTTTAGCCCTTAAAGAGACTTATCCTATGTCACAGGTGTTATTTGAAATTCGCGATAACGCGGCATTGCTTACTCTCAATAATCCCGATAAACGCAATATGTTGACCCTTGAGGTCTGCGCGGAGATTGTTCGCTATGTCAAAGAGGCGGAAGAGCATCCAGAGGTTAAGGCCTTGATCGTCACCGGCAGTGGTCGCGCTTTCTGTGCTGGCGGTCAGCTGAGTGATCTGATTCCCGATCAAGAGATCCTTGAGTCGATTTATAGCGGCTTCTTAAGCATCGCCAACTGTAAATTACCCACCATAGCCGCGGTAAATGGCGCAGCTGTTGGCGCAGGCTTCAATATGGCTGTGGGCTGCGATGTGCGTATTGTCACTGAGAATGCGCGCTTTGAGCCGCGTTTCTTTGGTCTGGGCCTGCACCCTGGCGGTGGCAATACTTGGATGTTGCGACAGTTGGTTAACTGGAACACGGCGGCGGGTATGTTACTTTTCTCGCAATCCTTAAATGGTCGCGAGGCGGTTGAAAAAGGCTTGGCCTGGAAATGTGTCGCCGATGAGGAGTTGGTTGCGGAGGCGTTTGCGTTTACCGCGAATATTCGCGACTTGCCGAAAGAGCTGTTGTTGCGTACCAAACAGACCTTGCGCACAGCAGGGGGCACTAATAGCCACAAGGAGATGTTGGAGATTGAAACCGCGGCGCAGGTTTGGTCGATCAACCAACCCTACGCCCGGGACTCTATTGCAGCGATGATCAAGAAGATCAGCGGTAAATCTTAGGCACTGCCTGCTAAATTAGCCGCTGCAAGCTAACTTAGTGGCTGCTGGCTAGGGCTTTTTCCGCCGCAGCAACTGATTGCAGGATCAAGGTATTAATAGTCATTGGGCCCACACCACCGGGAACAGGCGTATAGGCTGCGACGCGATCAACCAGAGGCGCAAGTTCAATATCGCCAACGCCGCCAGGGTGGTAGCCAGCATCCACCACTACGGCGCCATCTTTGATCCACTCAGCTTTAATAAACTCAGGTCGACCTACTGCACCGACTAAGATATCAGCCTGCTTAATCAATTCTGGAAGGTTTTGTGTTTTCGAATGACAGATAGTCACTGTGGCATTGGCGTTTAACAGCATCAGTGCCATTGGTTTGCCAAGAATTGGGCTGCGGCCTACGACGACTGCATGCTTTCCTGACATCTCAATATTGTAGCCCTCAAGAATCCGCATAATGCCCTGAGGCGTTGCTGACCCATAGGCTTCTTCATTCATGGCCATACGACCAAAACCGAGGCAAGTCACGCCGTCCACATCTTTGGCCAATGCAATGGCATCAAAACAGGTGCGCTCATCAATCTGCTTCGGCGTTGGATGCTGTAACAGAATTCCGTGACAATCGGGGTTGTTATTGAGCTCTTCAATTTTTGCCAGCAACTGCTCGGTGCTGGTGTCATCCGCCATCTCTACGGCGATTGATTCCATACCAACACGCTTACAGGCATTCTGCTTCATCTTTACATAAGTGGCTGATGCAGGATCGCCGCCCACTAAAATGGTCGCTAGAATAGGGGCCTGACCATTATTGGCCGCTTTAAGGGCAGCGACCCGTTGGGATAATTCGGCTTCAGTTTTAGCAGCGAGGGATTTACCGTCAAGAATCAGTGCAGACATTTTTCGACCTGTTTAATTAGAATAAAATAGAGAAAATAGCGCAATAAAATAAAGGCGTTAAAATAGGCATGGTTAGTGGCTAAAGCAACCTTTTTTATCGAGCATAAGAAAATTTTATAGAAGAGATGCAAAAAGAGGGTTTGGTAAGCGCCTAACAAAATGGGGTGGACGACGGGGATTGAACCCGCGACCACCGGAATCACAATCCGGGGCTCTACCAACTGAGCTACGTCCACCATTAAGAGCTGACTGCCGCTGACGTAACCGACTTGGTAAAGTGGCGCGCCCGGCAGGATTCGAACCTGCGACCCACGGCTTAGAAGGCCGTTGCTCTATCCAGCTGAGCTACGGGCGCATGTTACAAAGCCGGAAAGTGGTCGGGAATGAGGGATTCGAACCCCCGACATCCTGCTCCCAAAGCAGGCGCGCTACCAGGCTGCGCTAATTCCCGAATGTCTTACCATGCGGTCTCTTACGAGAGGGCGCATAATACTGATCGGACCGGTTACCGTCAATGCGAAATACAATTATCCGGCAAATAATTCGTATCTTTTTAGCAATCCTTGCAGCTTAGTTTTATTAGGCCCTGGGGAAGCTAAATTGAGCAGAGTTTTTACCTTTGTTGATGCCTTTTATCCTTATCCCTAGGGCTTATTTAGAGCCTTTTCAAAGAGTGCCGCCATGCTCCCTTTGGCCTGAGGTTTTGGTGCTCGGGCCGGTTGGCGATTCTGTGGCTTGCCGTGTTTCTGCGAGGGTTTTGCGCCGCCTTGGGGCTTAGACTTTGAAGCATTATTTGCCTTTCCATTCGACTTTTTAGCAGAATCCTCCGGAGTCACTTCATCATCAATACGCATACTCAGGGCAATACGCTTTCTGGCAACATCCACTTCCATCACTTTGACTTTGACTATATCGCCGGTCTTGACCACCTCGTGTGGGTCTTTAACAAAGCGATTGGCGATAGCTGAGATGTGCACTAAGCCATCCTGATGCACGCCGATATCGACAAAAGCACCAAAATTGGTGACATTGGTCACCACACCCTCAAGGAGCATGGCGGGCGCCAGATCCTTGATCGTTTCTATGCCTTCTTTAAAGGTGGCCGTTTTAAACTCTGGGCGGGGATCACGGCCGGGCTTATCCAGCTCACTGAGAATGTCAGTAATTGTGGGTAGACCGAACTGGCTGTCCACATAGTTTGCTGGATCCAGTTTACGCAGCAGCGTGCTATTACCTAACAGCGCTTGCTGAGTAGTCTTATTAGCTTCAGCAATGCGCTCAACTAAGGAGTAGGTCTCGGGGTGAACCGCGGAGGCATCTAGGGGGTTATCGCCATTGGCAATACGCAAAAATCCCGCTGCCTGCTCGAAGGTGCGCTCGCCAAAACGGCTGACTAACTTAAGTTGCTCACGGCTTTTAAAGGCCCCCTGTTGATCCCGGTAGTCGACTATATTATCGGCGATAGTCTGGCTCAGGCCAGAGACTCGGCGCAGCAGGGCAGAGGAGGCGGTATTTACCTCAACACCTACGGCATTTACACAGTCTTCAATAACTGAGTCGAGACTCCGGGCCAGCTTTACCTGACTGACATCATGTTGATATTGGCCCACACCTATGGATTTGGGGTCAATTTTAACCAGCTCAGCCAATGGATCCTGCAGGCGACGAGCGATAGAAACTGCACCTCTAATGGTAACGTCTAAGTCGGGAAATTCTTTAGCGGCAAATTCAGAGGCCGAATAAATCGATGCACCGGCTTCATTGACCATGACCGCCTGAGCTTTTAACGCCTTATTGTTTTTCAGCATATCCAGAACAAAGCTTTCGGTCTCGCGACTGCCAGTGCCATTGCCGATGGCAATTAGCTCAACATTATATTTTTCGCAGAAATGGGTGAGTATGGCTTCGGCTTCGTGAGTCTTGCGCTGGGGCGCTGTGGGGAATATGGCAGTGTGATCCAGCAGTTTGCCAGTGCTGTCTACCACCGCAACTTTAACGCCAGTGCGCAGCCCCGGATCCAGGCCTATGGTGGCTTTTTGTCCGGCAGGCGCGGCCAGTATTAGATCTTTTAGGTTGATTGAGAAAACATTGATCGCATCGAGATCCGCTCGTTCACGAAGGCTTCCCAGCAGATCAGTTTCCAAATGGGTGTGCAGCTTGATGCGCCAGGTCCAGCGAACCACTTCGCCGAGCCAGTCATCCGCTGGGCGGCGCAGATTTTCAATATTGACCTGGCGTGCGATCATGCTCTCACAGGGATGGCCTTGCTCTTCTTCGCTTAGAATATCCACTTTAATACTGATAAACCCCTCCCTGCGAGCGCGGAACATGGCCAGGGCTCGGTGTGAGGGTGTGCTATTTAAAGGTTCGCTGTGCTCAAAGTAATCTTTGAATTTGGCAGCGGCCTGTTCTTTGCCCGGCTCTTTATCACTGCCACTCACCAGAGTGGCGATAATGTTGGCCTCATCGAACATAAACTGGCGCAGTCGGCCAACCAGCTCGGCATCTTCGCTAAAGCGCTCCATAAGAATAAATTTAGCGCCATCCAGGGCCGCTTTAGTGTCTGCAATACCCAGTTCTATATTTACAAATGCGGCGGCAACGTTCTCGGGATCCTGAGTTGGGTCGCCATAAAGACTATCCGCAAGAGGCTCAAGGCCTGCTTCAATAGCAATCTGGCCCTTGGTGCGGCGTTTAACTTTGTAGGGTAGGTATAAATCCTCGAGGCGAGTTTTTGTCTCAGCCAGATTGATTGCCTGCTTCAGTTCGGGTGTCAGCTTGCCCTGTTGCTCGATACTCGCGAGAATCGATTTGCGCCGATCTTCAAGCTCCCTTATATAGTTGAGGCGCTCCTCAAGATTGCGCATCTGAGTATCGTCGAGGCCGCCGGTGACCTCCTTGCGATAGCGCGATATAAAAGGTACGGTCGCGCCTTCGTCGAGCAGTTGTATGGCGGCAGTAACCTGATTTTCACCGACTTTGAGTTCATTGGCGATACGACTGGCAATAGATTGCATAGGGGCCTTTTACACATTAGTAGATTCAATATTCATCAGCCAATAACTGGCTTGAAACGAGATGTATTAGGCGCGAGATTATGCCTTGAGCGACTTGCTCTGGGTAGACTTGTTTTTATCAACTGACTGTGACTTGACCCCTATGCACCACGACATGACCCACGACATGATTCAAGCATCTGAGAACTGCCCACTTTGCACTGCCGAGGAAGTGGTCGAGTATCATCGCGATCAACGCCGCGCCTATCTGCAATGTTGTGTTTGTCGGTTGGTGTTTGTGCCCGAGAGATTTCATTTGTCAAATGATCAGGAGAAGGCGGAGTATGATCTCCATGAAAACGACCCTCAGGATGGAGGTTACCGTAGCTTTCTCAATCGACTTGCCGAGCCCCTTTTGGAGAAACTGCAGCCCGGCAGTCAGGGGTTGGATTTTGGCTCTGGTCCAGGACCCTGTTTGTCGCTGATGTTAGAAGAGCAGGGGCATACTGTCGCACTCTATGACCTCTATTACGCCAATTACCCTGAGCTGCTTGAGTCACAATATGATTTTATTACCGCGACTGAGGTCGTTGAGCATCTGGCTAAGCCGCTATTTGAATTAGACCGACTCTGGGGGATGTTGAAGCCCGGCGGGCAGTTGGCGATTATGACAAAGCTGGTTGCCAGCCCAGAGAAATTTGCCAACTGGCACTACAAGTCTGACCCCACTCATATCAGCTTCTTTTCAGTAGCGACCTTTGACTATCTGGGTCAGCTGTGGGGCAGTGCGCCACAGTTTATTGGCGCGGATGTCATTATATTTCAGCGATAGCATCTCGAGCAGCAATAAATGCCTGCACCGACCGGCTGACATCTTCGGCGCTAGTCACCCAAGAGCAGACGCTGATACGAATAACCTTTTTACCCTGCCACACTGAACCACCGACCCAGCACTCACCGGAATCTTGAATAGCTCCAAGTATCTTGTCTGTTTCAATATCGTTGTCAGCAGGCGAGACAATAACTTGGTTAAATACCACGTCGTTGCGTATCTCGAAACCTGCCGCCCCGAGTTCCTCGGCAAACTGCAGTGCTCGTTCATGCATACCGTAAACCAGCTCATCGACCCCGTCCGCACCCAAGTATTTCAGTGCTGCCCAGAGTTCTACCGCTCTGGCACGGCGAGACATCTCTGGTGTGTAAAGCATGCCATCGCGGTTTTCACTGAAGTTGAGATAGGCACCAGAGGCCTGCAGCGCCATAACCAGGGCATCTCGATCCCGGCACAACAAAATGCCACTGTCATAGGGTGTATTGAGGGTCTTATGGCCATCCACGGACCATGAATTGGCTTTCTCCATGCCTTGAGTCAAATGCTTAAGCCGCTTGGTAGCGCCTGCCCAAAGTCCAAAGGCACCATCTATATGGACCCATGCACCGACTTCATTAGCTCTGTCACAGATCGCGTCAAAGGGATCAAAGGAACCAGAGTTAACATTGCCCGCCTGCAGCAAAACGATGCAGCTGCCATCCAATTGCGGCAGTTGTTCTGGACGGATGCGCCCCTGATCATCGCCCTCGACCCATTCAATATTGTCGAGACCAAAACCCAGCAGGGCGACGGCCTTAGTCACAGCGCCATGGATATGACGGCCAGCAATAATACGCAGTGGTGGCGCGCCATTGTGCCCTTGCTGATTAAAGTCCCAACTCTGGTTCTGCAATAGTCGATAGCGCGCTGCCGCCAGCCCACATAAGATCGCCGAAGAGGTCCCGCTGACAAACCCAGCAACAGTGCTGTCAGGCAGGCCGAATAATTGTTTTAACCAGCGCTCACAGATCTCTTCGAGCTTGGAGGCAATGGGTGACATTACATAGAGCGCGGTATTTTGATCCCAGAAATCACTCAGCCACTTGGTCGCCAGAGTGACGGGCAAAATACCGCCATTCACAAACCCAAAGTAGCGTCCGCCAGTCTGAGCAGTGGTGGCAGGTGAACCGTATACATGGAGCTGTTGCAGAATCGCTGCGGCATCGCCTGAAGAGGCGGGCAGGTCTTCGACAAACTGTTCGAGATCAGCGAGAGCCTGTTTTGAGGGAAAGACATTGCGCTCAGCGGCGCCATCGGCGTATTCATAGGCATAGCCCTTAGCTTGCTCAAGGAGGGCTTTACTCTGCTGCTGTCGATGCATACTGTCACGCAATGTCATCTGATCCCTCTTGGGCTTTGAGTTGGATACGTATGGTCGCAGTAAATCATAGACTGGCGCGCTAACAAAGCTAGAATATCGGCAGTATTTAAACAATTAAGGAAAGTGATCGCTATGTATAAAGGACAGACTGTCAGTCTCACTCTTATCGACAATGGTTTTGCAGAAATTCAGTTCGACAACCAAGGGGAGTCGGTGAATAAGTTTAATCAGCAGACATTGGCTGATTTGCGCCAAGCGGTGGATGCTCTTAAAGCTCAGCCGGGTATTAGAGGTCTATTGCTTAGCAGTGCCAAATCGGTATTCGTGGTGGGTGCCGATATCACTGAATTTAAGGACATGTTCACTGCAACCAAAAATGTGTTTATTGCAGGGGCACAGACGGCGAATGCGCTGTTCTCTGAGATCGAAGATCTGCCTTATCCGTCGGTTGCTGCGATTAATGGTTTTGCTCTGGGTGGTGGTTTTGAAATCTGTCTGGCTTGTGACTCTCGCGTCATCTCTGCAAAGGCGGCCATAGGTTTGCCTGAAACTGGCCTAGGTATTCTCCCAGGCTGGGGCGGCACTGTGCGTTTGCCGCGTTTAATCGGTTATTCCGCAGCAGTTCACTGGGTGGCTTCTGGTGAGCAGCAGCGACCTAAGGCAGCTCTTGAAGCTGGTGCAGTCGATGCTATAGCTGAGCCAGAGCAGTTGCGTGAAACATCACTGCACCTACTCCAAGAGCTGGCATCTGGTGAGCGCGATTATCAAACTCGCCGCACCCAGAAGACCTCTGCTCTGTCTATGTCCGATGCAGAGCTTGAAGCCACTGCAGCCGGTTTCCGCAGCGCGATTATGGGCAAGATGGGCAATCATTATCCAGCGCCGTTAAAAGCAATCGAGTTGATTTCTAGTGCGGCCCATTTGACTCGCGACGCAGCCATTGCCATGGAGAACGAAGCGTTTTACGAAATCTCCCAAACGCCACAGGCAAGAGCCATGGTGGGTCTTTTCTTAAGTGATCAATACATTGTTAAGCAGGCAAAAAACCGCAGCCGCGCACTGGCGGATAAGTTGCCTGAGATCAAAACTGCAGGCGTGATTGGTGCAGGGATTATGGGTGGTGGTATTGCCTATCAGAATGCCATTCGCGGTTACTCGGTTGTGATGAAAGATATTAACCAGCCAGCTCTGGATCTGGGTATTCAAGAAGCCAATAAACTTCTGGCCAAAGGGGTTAAGCGCGGCAAGTTAACCGAAGAGAAGGCCGGTCAGATTCTCAGCTTGATCAAGCCAAGCTTGGAGGACACTGATGTGGCTCCGTGCAATATGCTGGTTGAGGCGGTGGTTGAGTTAGAGTCGGTTAAGAAAATGGTACTGCCAGCTGTTGAAGCTCTGCTCGATGAAAACGCTGTAATTACGTCAAACACTTCTACTATTTCGATCAACCGTCTTGCGGAGTCACTGCAGCGCCCAGAAAACTTCTGCGGCATGCACTTCTTTAATCCGGTTCACGCCATGCCGCTGGTAGAAATTATCCGCGGTGAAAATTCATCTGATGCAACTATCGCAGCCGTCTGTGCTTATGCTTTGGGTCTTGGAAAGAAGCCTATTGTAGTTAACGATTGCCCAGGATTCTTGGTCAACCGCGTACTGTTTGCCATGCTCTTTGGTCTCGAGATTATGATTTCAGAGGGCGCTGACTTCCAACAAGTGGATAAGGTGATGGAAGGTTGGGGCCTGCCTATGGGTCCGGCTTATCTGATGGACGTGATCGGTATAGATACGATTAATCACTGCTACCCAGTGATGATCAACGGCTTGCCGCAGCGCTTTAAGAAAACCGCTGACCTGTGGCCCACTGAAGCTATTTATCGGGCCGAGCGTTTGGGTCAGAAAAATGCTCGCGGTTACTACAGCTATGAGTTGAATGAAAAAGGTAAGCCGAGCAAGGCGGTGGATGAGACTGTTATTAAGATGTTTGCCGATCTCTATGGTGAAGCCAAATTGGTGGATGCTGATGAGATTGTCGATCGCCTAATGATTGCCATGGCTATGGAGATGATTCACTGCCTGGAAGAAGGCGTAGTAGCTTCGCCGGCTGAAGCCGATATGGCACTTATTTACGGCGTCGGTTTCCCGGCATTTCGCGGTGGTGTCTGTCGCTGGATGGATGAGATTGGGCTGCAGGAAGTCTGCGATCGCGGCGATAAATATGCACACATTAGTGAGCTGTATAGGCCCACTGAGAAGCTGCGTGCTATGGCGGCGAAGGGTGAAACACTGTACTAGGCTTGGGTTAAATAGAGCGGATTTTTATACGGAATTTCAGGTATCTAGCCTGGAATTTCGAGTCCGCCGATTTAGTTTTCTAGTCTGCCGCTCCGATTTCCCAACCTGTCATCTCCAACGCATGTGAGAGATCTCGACTTCCCTATAGCTCTTCAGGCCGCTCAGGCGTGCCCTGTATAAACGGACCATCGACACAGATGCGTCTACCATCAGGGGAAGCGCAGGCTCCACAGATACCCACACCACACTTAGTCAGATAATCAATCGCACTAAAGATCTGATCGTCGCGACAGAACTCCCGCTGTACTTTCGCTGCGGCGTGCACCATGGGTGAAGGGCCGCAGTTATAGAACACCAGTTTATCCAACTCCTGCTGATTCATCTCTTCAAGACGGCTGCGCAACAATTCGGTGACCACCCCTTTAAAGCCCTCGCTGCCATCATCTGTGGCTACGTGAACCTTGGCGATCTTTTTACACTCATCGAGATAATAAAGACGTTCTGCGGTACGCGCCCCAGTAAAGACTTCAGCATTGCCAAAATCTCGAGCTAGCTGATAAACCGCCGCTAAGCCGGTTCCGCCGGCCACTGCCATAATCTTGGCATCTTCAGCTGGTGATACAGGAATCCCGTGAGGACCGCGGACATAGACTTCAGTGCCTACCTCTAGGTCCATTAACGCATGGGTGAAGATACCCACATCGATAACGGCGAGCTGGAAGGGATCGTCCGCTAGAGCGGAGAAGGGCTTTTCACCTACACCTGGCACCCAGAGAAAGACAAACTCACCAGCCTGTATATTGACTTTGCGGTCAAAGGTGAGAACACAGATGTCGTTGCAGACACGCTTATTTTCCACCAGTACCACTGGCGAGTAGTCCATATCTATATCGTAGCGAATATGGGCTTCGGCTTTGTCTGAATCGAAAGCCATGTCCGATTCAAGCTGGTTAAAGTAGCTGCCAATTTCATCGGTGGTCATACCGGTTAGAGCAGAGCCTATACCGACAATGGAGGCGCCGGCATTAATAAATTCTCTGGTGTCGGCAGCACTGCTGGCGCCGCCACAACCGATTATTGGAAGATCGGTCACTGCGCGAATTTCAAGCACGCATTTGAGAGCGATGGGCAGAACGCCTTTGCCTGACATGCCGCCAGCGCCATTACTGAGAACTGGATGTCCATGAGATGCGGTATAGCCTGGCCCAACAGTGTTAATCGCACAGATACCGTCGGCACCACCGGCTGCTGCGGCTAGGGCTATGTCGCCAATATTGGGGGTGTTGGGAGTCAATTTGGGGATCACCGGAATATCCACCACGGCTTTGACTGCAGCAGTGATCGCCCGAACCATCTCTGGATCCTGACCCATGGCCATGCCATAACCTTTAGCGTGAGGGCAGGAGAGGTTAAGCTCTAAGCCATCGGCTACTGGGGCCATGATCTTAGCAACCTCAACAAATTCTTCGAGACTGCCGCCGAAAATAGAGACCAGTAAAAAGCGATCTTCTGGAATGCGCAGTTTTGCCATGGCTTCTGCAGCTACTTCAGCACCAGGATTAGTCAGGCCAACGGCATTGACAAAATTACCCGGGGAATACTGGCTGTAGACCGGTTCGCGGTTACCCGCGCGAGGCACAGGTCCGACACTCTTAGTCGTGATCACACCGATCTGTGGCATATGATCAAACATATACTGAATAATGGGCACCGCAGTGGTAACGATTCCGGATGGAACTGTAAAAGGGCCTGAGAGGGTCTTGCCAAGGAATTCTGTCTTCAAGAGAGCTCGCTCAAAACTAATTGTATGGGAGGGTATACGCAGGGCGAGATTATACCGATTTTAAAGAATTAATCTGCCTCTCTTGAGCCTATGCTGCGAAAAAAGGCTAGGTGACTGTAGTCACTGCTGGGGATATAGCTGAGGTCGTTGTAATGGGGGTTGGCGGAAACCTTAACCACCACTGTGCTGGTGGCTGGATTGACATAGATATACTGTCCGTAGACTCCCATGGCCATATATTCGCCGTCCTCTGAGAGCGGCAACCACCATTGGTAGCCGTAGCCTAAGTCACCTTCGGCAGGCTGCACATGCGCGGCGTCGGCAACTGTTGATGCGGCGACCCATGCAACTGGGACAAGCTGTTTCCCTGCAACTGCGCCCTGATGTAAATAGAGTGACCCGAGCTTGGCGAAATCCCGCAGGGTCAGGTTGAGCCCGCCGAGGGCCATTTCTTTGCCATCGCCATCTAAAATCCAGTAGCCGTCGTGTTCCATGCCCAGCGGCTGATAGAGTTTTTCCTGCATATACTGAGTTACTGTCTTTCCGGTCGCACGACTCAACACCATGCTCAGAACATGAGTATCTATGCTGACATAGTGGTTTAGGGTGCCAGGCTCGCGGCCGCGTTCGAGGCTGGCGGCAAACGCATCTTGGGGGCTGCCTGTGGCAAAGCCACGACCCCAGCGATTGATATCACTATTAAAGTCGCCATAGTCTTCATTAAAGGCAATCCCCGATGACATCTGCAGCACATCTTTAATGCGCACAGCTTCATAGCCGGAACCTTTAAGCTCTGGAGCATAGGTATCAACGGTTTGTTCAATACTGGTGATGCTGCCTTCATCTACGGCGATACCCACCATAGCGGAAATAAACGACTTGGCCATGGACCATGAGATGGTGCGGGTGGACTCACTGTTACCCAGACTATAGGTTTCATACACTATTTTGTCGTTCTGTATTACCAACAGTCCGGTGGTCCAGGAGTCGGCTAGGAACTGCTCGGTGTTGAACGGGCGACCCTTAAATAGAAATTCCTCAGGCAACACTATTGTCGCACCAGAGTCGTAGGGTCTTGGAGCCGAGGAGGCGGTCAGGGCGCTGGTTGGCCCCAGTTGATCGGCGGAACGGAAGTTTTCAACGATGCGGTCTTCGTCGAAAAGATGCACAACGCGATAAAGATCCTGCACTGTTGGCAGCACCAAGAAACCGCATAGTAGTAGTGCGGCGCCGGCTAAAACTTTTTTATTTGCGATGGCCATAATTCCCCCGAGAGATATCTACGCTGCTTTTGCAGACTATTTATTGTGCCGCATCCTATTGTTGTGTCTATCCTACGGGAGTTTTGAGCGCGAAGGCAATTACAGACTTTGTGTAGGATTAGGGTGACGATATAAACCCCATCAAAAAACAACATAAAGCAGAACCAAAAAAAGCGACCCTAGGGCCGCTCTTTTCAATCACACAGGAACCAACATTAGAACTGATTCATGGTGTTATCTTTACCCGACGCTTTTAGCGCAGCTTCACCGGCAAAGTACTCTTTATGGTCGTCGCCCATATCAGAGCCAGCCATATTTTGGTGCTTCACACAGGCGATACCCTGACGGATTTCCTTGCGCTGCACACCAGCTACATAGCCCAGCATGCCTTGCTCGCCGAAGTACTCTTTGGCTAGATTATCGGTAGACAGTGCCGCGGTATGGTACGTAGGCAATGTAATCAAGTGGTGGAAGATACCGGCTTCGCGGGCTGAATCGGCCTGGAAGGTACGGATCTTGTCGTCTGCAAGGGTAGCTAGTTCAGTCTCATCGTAGCTGACATTCATTAAGTCGGCTCTATCGTAGGCAGATACATCTTTACCCGCCTCACTCCAAGCATCAAAGATCTGCTGACGGAAGTTCAAAGTCCAGTTAAACGAGGGACTATTGTTATAAACCAGCTTGGCATTGGGAACCACCTTGCGAATCTCATCCATCATGGCACCAATCTGACCAACATGTGGCTTCTCGGTTTCAATCCAAATCATGTCGGCGCCGTTCTGCAAGCTAGTGATACTGTCGAGGATGCAGCGCGCTTCACCAGTGCCAGCCTTAAATTGGTAAAGGTTACTTGGCAGACGCTTAGGACGCACTAGTTTACCGTTACGGTTAATTACCACATCGCCATTATTCATATCTGCAGGGGTGATTTCTTCAACATCAAGGAATGAGTTGTACTGATCACCCAGATCCCCTGGCTCGCGTGTTACTGCGATCTGTTTAGTTAGGCCAGCACCCAATGAATCGGTACGAGCAACAATCACGCCGTCGTCTACACCAAGCTCAAGGAACGCGTAACGAACCGCATTGATCTTGGCGAGAAAGTCTTCGTGAGGAACTGTAACCTTGCCGTCCTGGTGGCCACATTGCTTCTCATCGGACACCTGATTTTCAATCTGGATACAGCAAGCGCCGGCTTCAATCATCTGCTTGGCCATCAGATAGGTGGCTTCAGCGTTACCGAAACCTGCATCTATATCGGCAACTATGGGCACTACGTGAGTTTCGTGGTTATCAATTTTATCCTGAATCGCCTGTTTAGCATCCCCTTGAGCTGCATCTAACTCACGGAACAGTCCGCCTAACTCGCGGGCATCAGCCTGACGCAAGAAGGTATAAAGCTCAGCTATTAATGAGGCAACCGAGGTCTTCTCGTGCATTGACTGGTCGGGTAGGGGACCGAACTCTGAACGCAGAGCCGCAACCATCCAGCCTGACAGGTAAAGGTATTTACGTTTGGTAGTGCCGAAGTGCTTTTTGATCGCGATCAGCTTTTGCTGACCGATAAAGCCGTGCCAGCAACCCAGGGACTGAGTGTACTGAGATGAATCGGCATCATAGGCCGCCATATCTTCACGCATGATGGCTGCTGTGTACTTTGCAATCTCGATACCAGTTTGAAAACGATTTTGAGCGCGCATGCGTGCGGCAGAGTCAGCGCTGATCGCGCCCCAGTTGCCACCATGTTGCTCTTTTAGTTTGGCAACTGCTGCAAGATCATTAGAAAAATTGGACATAATAAAAACCCTTTGATGAATTCCATTGGTTTGACAGTGCAGTGAGTTTAGGTATGATACCGTCATTAATCTAATTGATAGTTTGTATTGCGGGCATTTTTGTTATGAATATATCGAGAGTCGATTTAAATCTACTGGTCTATCTAGATGTGCTGCTTCGGGAGTGCAATGTGACCCGCGCCGCCGAAGAGCTGGGCATCAGTCAACCGGCCATGTCAAACAGCCTGCGACGTCTGCGGGATCTATTCGACGACCCTTTATTGGTGCGTACCAGCGATGGTATGACACCGACAGACCGGGCTCTAGAATTGCAACCGTTAGTGCGCAATGTTCTGGCCGCTGCTGAAATCGCGGTATTGCCTAAGACCGTATTTGATGCCTCAGCATCCAATCGTATATTTCGCATCATGGCCAGTGACTACACCGAAGTGACCCTGCTACCGCAACTATTGACCCGGCTGCGCAAAGAAGCGCCGGGTATCCGCTTGGATATTATGACCCCCAGTGATGTGAGCTTTCACGATGTCGAACGGGGCAAAGTGGATATGGTGATTAATCGCTTCGATAGCTTGCCCCAGTCATTTCACCAGGTGCATCTCTGGGATGACAGTTTTTCCTGTGTGATGAGTGCCACTAATCCTGTGATTAAAAACTGGAGCCTCGATAGTTATTTGTCGCACAAGCATGTCTGGGTCAGCAAGACCGGCATGGGTGTCGGCGTAGGTATGAGTTCGGACGATGTTCAGCGTCTCGGCTGGGTCGATGAAGCGTTGGGCAAGCTGGACGCCAAGCGCGATATAACGGTCTTTACTCGCCATTACCAAGCGGCACTGCTGCTGGGTGAGCAGGAAGATTTGATTGTGACAATCCCGACGATCGCGGCACGAACCATGGCTAATAACCCCAAGGTCGTGATCCTTGACCCACCATTTGAGATACCTAGGATGCGTCTAAAAATGGTCTGGAGTCCACTTTTACAGAGAGATCCTGGGCATAAGTGGCTGCGTCAAATGATCAAAGATGTGTCCTCAGAGATTGCCAAATAGTTCCTGGTGTCGTTGGTTTTACTGAGCGCCTTAATATAACCTTACTGAATAGCAAAGATTGAAGCCATAGATTTGGCTTATTATAGAGATGGGCATAAACTCTGTAAAAACTTGTCGGTTTAAAGGAAAGAAAATGGTCGAACGTATCCAGCATTCGGGTTTGCAGATTGCAAAACCTATCTATCAATTGGTCAACGACCAAATCTGCCCTGGAACCGGTATACAACCAGATAAGTTCTGGCCCGCGTTCGCCGCAATAATCAATCGGTTCACACCGATCAATCGCGAACTCCTCGAAAAGCGCGAAACTCTTCAGGCACAGATCGATAGTTGGCATCACCAGCATCGCCATGACTTTAATTTCGCTGACTACAAAGCCTTTTTGCAAAGCATCGATTATCTGGTGCCTGAGGGTGATAACTTTAGCGTAACGCCGCGCAATGTTGATCCCGAAATTGCCAAGCAGGCCGGGCCTCAGTTGGTGGTGCCGATTATGAATGCGCGCTTCGCCCTGAACGCGGTAAATGCTCGCTGGGGAAGCCTCTACGATGCACTGTATGGCAACGACGTCATCTCAGAAGAGGGCGGTGCCGAGAAAGGCGGCGCCTATAATCCGGTGCGCGGACAAAAGGTTATTGACTATGGTCGTGACCTGCTTGATACCTCAGTGCCCTTAGACCATGGCTCCCATCACGGGGCCACTGCCTATCAAGTGGTCAATCAGCGGCTCATAGTAATGCTAGACGATGGCTCTCAGGCGCACTTAGCTAATCCTGAGCAGTTTGTAGGCTACTTGGGTACAACAGATAACCCAGCATCAATATTGTTACAAAACAATAGGTTGCACCTAGAAATTCAGGTGGATTCTAGTCACCAGGTAGGCGCCACTGATAAGGCCGGGGTCAAGGATATAGTGCTTGAAGCAGCTCTGACCACGATTATGGACTGCGAAGATTCGGTTGCAGCAGTTGACGCTGAAGATAAGGCTCTGGCCTACAGCAATTGGCTGGGCCTCAATAAAGGCACCCTTGAAGAAACCATTACTCGGGGCGATAAGAGTTTTGTCCGCTCAATGAATCCCGATCGCGAATACCTTGCCAGCGACGGCTCAAAATTGACGCTTAATGGTCGCAGCCTAATGTTCGTGCGCAATGTCGGTCATCTGATGACCAATCCTGCGATTCTCGATGCCGATGGCAACGAGGTTCCCGAAGGTATTATGGATGGCATGATCACCAGTTTGATTTCACTGCATGATCTCACGCGCACCGGGGTTTTGAGTAACTCCGCAGCCGGCAGCAGCTATATTGTTAAACCGAAAATGCATGGTCCTGAAGAAGTGGCCTTCACCAACGAGCTGTTCGATGCTATCGAAGACGCTTTGGACCTTGAGCGTCATACAATTAAAGTGGGCATTATGGACGAGGAGCGACGCACCTCGGTTAATCTTAAAGAGTGCATCCGCGCCGCCAAAGGCAGAGTAGTGTTTATTAACACCGGGTTTTTGGATCGCACTGGCGATGAAATCCATACCAGCATGCATGCGGGTCCCTTTGCACTAAAAGCGGATCTCAAGGCAATGCCATGGATCAGTGCCTATGAGGATCGCAATGTGGATGTAGGTCTAGCCTGTGGCCTCAAGGGAAAGGCCCAGATAGGCAAGGGCATGTGGGCAATCCCAGACAATATGGCGGATATGATGCGGATCAAAATAGGTCACGTAAAATCCGGCGCTAATACCGCTTGGGTGCCGTCGCCCACTGCGGCAACACTGCATGCTATGCACTACCATCAGGTTAACGTTGAAACCATGCAAGAGCAGATAGCCCGTCGCCCTCAAGCCAATGTCGACGATATTCTTACCATCCCGTTACTTGGCGATCGCCAGCTCAGTGCTGAGGAAATTCAACTGGAACTGGACAATAATGCTCAGGGCTTGCTCGGCTATGTGGTGCGTTGGGTCGAGCAGGGTGTGGGTTGCTCTAAGGTGTTAGATATCAACAATGTCGGCTTAATGGAAGATCGCGCAACGCTGCGTATTTCCAGCCAGCATATGGCCAACTGGTTACATCACGGTATCTGCAGTGCAGAGCAAATCATGGAAACCCTCAAGCGCATGGCTGCGGTGGTCGATGGTCAGAATGCTGGGGATGCGGAGTACATAGCTATGAGCCCGAAATTTGATCAGAGTATCGCGTTTCAGGCAGCCTGTGACCTGGTGTTTAAAGGTGACAAGCAGCCCAGTGGATACACTGAACCATTGCTCCATGCCTATCGTCAGCAAGCGAAAGCCGCGCGCTAATTACGCCCAAGGAATCAATATGAAATCGACTCCCGATCTCTGCGACCAGTACCCTGAGCTAGTTCAGGTCGTCGAACCCATGTTCAGTAACTATGGCGGGCGCGAGCGCTTCAGCGGCAAGATAGTCACGGTGAAATGCTTTGAAGACAACAGCTGCGTTAAAGCACTGGTGGATACTGAGGGTCAGGGTCGAGTAATGGTAGTGGATGGCGGTGGTAGCATGCGCCGTGCTTGCCTTGGGGATATGTTAGCCGAGAAGGCTTCGGTTAACGGCTGGAGCGGACTGATTATCTATGGTTGCATTCGCGATGTTGATGAGATTATGGCCACTGATATAGGTGTTCAAGCCCTGGGTACGCAGCCAATGAAAACTGACAAGAAAGGTATCGGTGAAACGCAGATTCCCGTGACTTTTGGCGGCGTCACCTTTACGCCTGGCGACTACGTTTACGCCGATAACAACGGTATTGTTGTAGCTCCCCAGCAGCTTATTTAGAAAGCTCGCCCGAAAACTACCTCTAAGCCAATCTCAGCTTCATCGCTATATGAGGCATATCTGCATCCAAGAATTCCTCTCCGTAACAGCTAAAGCCAAGACCGCTGTAAAATGGCAGGGCAGTGAGTTGGGCATGCAAGTAGAGCTCTGGGAGTTTCTCTGCCGCGGCAGTGTCGATCACTGCTCGCATAATCGCATCGCCAATGCCGCGCTTGCGGTTGGCTGCAAGCACCGCCATACGGCCAAAGTGGCCATCGGGCAATAGCCGTCCAGTGCCCACCGCAGCGTTATTAGCATCATAGGCGAGCCAGTGAATACACTGGGGATCGAGACCATCAAAATCCAAAGCCAGAGGAACATTCTGCTCTTCGACAAATACCGCAGTGCGAATGCGCCTGATTTCAGGTTCGTTGATTTGCCAGCTGGTTTGTTCAACGCGGATGGTTGGTTTAGTCTGCATTCAAAAAGTCTTAACTATTTATTGTAGTGAGCGGGTAACAATAAACTATAGGGTGACAAATTGCGCTGCCCATTGAGCCCAAGTCAATACCCTTGAAAAGTGCGCAAGTATAAATACTAAACATTGCCTTCTGAAACCGAATAAGAAAAGATAACAAGATCTTTGTACTCGACACCCAATTAGAGATTATTGAGCATGATCAAAAGCCTATTTAATGCTGTATCTATTAGTTTTTTCCTAGCTCTCAGCTCCTTCTCCCTGGCCAGTGAAAAAGCCATTATCGACCCCAGCGCTCGCTTTCATCCGCTCGTTAGTAGTCGCGGTATGGTGGTATCCCAAGAGATGCTTGCCAGTGAGGTTGGGGCCGATATCTTGGCTCGCGGCGGCAATGCTGTAGATGCGGCTGTGGCCACCGGCTTTGCCCTGGCGGTAACCTTGCCTCGTGCCGGAAACCTCGGTGGCGGTGGCTTTATGTTGGTTCATCTAGCGGAAGAAAATAAAACTGTCGCTATCGACTATCGCGAAATGGCACCAGCCTCTGCGTCTAGGGATATGTTCCTCGATGCTGAGGGCGATGTTGACAATAACAAAGCCCGTTACAGCGTGCAGTCCTCAGGCGTGCCGGGCACGGTTGCTGGCCTGCTTCACGCGCTCGATAGCTACGGCACCATGAGTCTAAAGCAAGTCTTGCAACCCGCTATAGAGTTGGCGGCTAAAGGGTTTAAGGTCTCTATGGACCTGTCCTCTTCGCTCCAGGCACGGCAGCAGACAATGCATAAAAATCCTGCCTCTAGGGAATATTTTTACAAGGCCGATGGCGCTGGCTACGAATACGGTGAGACACTGGTACAAAAGCATCTTGCTGCAACCTTAGGGCGTATTGCAAAGCGAGGTCGCAGTGGATTTTATCAAGGCAAGACCGCTCAGCTTATTGTCGCTGAAATGCAGCGCACCGGCGGTTTAATCAGCCACGAGGATCTCACGAGTTACCAAGTTATTGAACGCACGCCAGTCTGCGGCAACTATAGAGGTAACAGCGTTTGCGCCATGCCGCCGCCGTCCTCCGGTGGCGTGCATATGCTGCAGATGCTGAATATTCTTGAGGGTTGGGATCTCGCATCTCTAGGACATAACAGCGCCGCCTATATCCACCGCTTGGTTGAATCCATGCGCCGCGCCTACGCTGATCGCAGCAGTTATTTGGGCGATCCGGACTTCTTTCCAGTCCCTGTAGCTGAGCTAACCGACAAACAATATGCCGCTGAGTTGCGCGAGCAAATTAATTTGCTCGAATCCAGTCGTTCCATCGATATTCGTCCCGGCCTAGACAACAGGCCCGCTGGTAAAGAAAGCACTGAAACGACGCATTTCAGTACCTGGGATCAATGGGGCAATGTCGTCAGCAATACCTACACGCTTAACTTTTCCTATGGCAGCGGCATCTCAGTTACTGGAGCCGGCTTTCTGCTGAATAATGAAATGGATGATTTTTCCGCCAAGCCCGGCTCGCCCAATGGATACGGTCTAGTCGGCGGTATAGCCAACGCTATTGAGCCAGGCAAGCGACCTCTATCATCTATGACGCCAACCATCGTCTTCGATAATTCCGGAGCACCTATTCTGGCCACTGGAAGTCCTGGTGGCAGCACGATTATTACTATTGTGATGCAGATGCTGTTGAATATTATCGACTTCGATATGAACGTTGCCGAGGCCACAGCAGCGCCGCGCATTCACCACCAATGGCTGCCAGACAGAGTGTTTTATGAAGCAGGAGTGTCGGCAGATACATTGCAGGTACTGCGCGAGATGGGCCACCAACTAAACGATAAAACCAGTCGCCTGGGCGCCACTCAAAGTATTCAAGCAGATTCAGATGGCGCTATGATTTATGGCACAGCTGATTATCGCCGCGAGGGTTCTGGGGTGGCCATACCTATTGAATAGCCGACTTAAATAGCTGCCTAAAGAGCTGACCAACTACTGTTTAAGACCGTTCTCATAATGGCTGATACTGCCATCTGCATTGCGCAGATCGGCAGTGCGCCGCTCGCCAGTTTCGTCCACCAGCATCTGATATTTAGGCGTGGTCATAAAGATCGCAAACCACTCCGCCAACAATTTATCGTCATCCAGGGTTTCTAATATCAGCTTCTTCACCTGAGCCACATAGGCCTCGGGTATGGGTCCCTGAGCAGACTCTGGGGTCAGCGGTGGGTCGATCAGATAACGAGGTGCTGGGCCTCGACTGAGCAGTTCAGTGGCCAGATCATCGAGCATTTCAGTGGCCGCTGGAGATCTAAAGCCCACAGAAAAGGTTGTGCACTCACCAATAGCAACGCCGTGATGGGCGATCTGCGGTGGTATATACAACATATCGCCAGGTTCTAGCACCCACTCATCGGTAGGCACAAAATCTTTAAGTATTTTAAGTCCAGTATTCTCCGCCAGGGGCGTGTGCTCGTCGCAGTGCTGGCCAATCTGCCAGCGGCGCTTGCCCGCACCCTGAAGTAAAAACACATCGTAGTAATCAAAGTGCGGCCCGACACTGCCGCCATCTTCGGCATAGCTAACCATAATGTCATCGAGACGCCAGGAGGGTAAGAAATCGAAATGGCAAAGCAGTTCAGCAACCTCGGGAACCCAGAGATCAACCGCTTGGACCAGTAATGTCCACTGACTTTCGGGAAGATTAGCGAAGCGTTCTTCATCAAAGGGACCCTGTTCAAGCTGCCAGTCGCTGACGACTACTAAGCGCGATTCAACCTCGGCTTCGAGGGCCATACCAGCGAGCTCATCACCATTAATCGGTGGCTCAAAGTTAGGCACAGCGCCGCGAATTAACAATGGCTTTTTCTGCCAGTAATTGGCTAAAAAGTCTGCTGCACTGATCTCGCCAAGAATGCTCTGAATAGGATCCATAGGTTTAAATAGTCTTCGCTTGGTCTGCAGCATTACCAATATAGGAAGCAGGAGTCATAGCTTTGAGCGCGGTTTTGGCTTCTTCTGGCATATCCAAAGTGTCAATAAAAGTCTGAATAGTTGCCTGATCCATCACATTGCCACGAGTCAGTGCCTTGAGTTTTTCATAAGGTTCTTCGATGCCATAGCGACGCATAACGGTCTGAATAGGTTCTGCCAGTACTTCCCAGCTGTTATCCAGATCCGCTGCAAGCTTAACGTCATTGAGCTGCAACTTACTCATACCCTTAGTCAGTGAGGCGTAAGCAATCATCGAATAGCCGAGGCCAACGCCCATATTGCGCAGCACAGTGGAATCGGTGAGGTCACGCTGCCAGCGCGAGATAGGCAGTTTGGCGGCTAGGTGTCCGTAAAGTGCATTGGCTATACCCATATTGCCCTCGGCGTTCTCGAAGTCGATAGGATTTACCTTGTGTGGCATGGTCGAAGAACCCACTTCACCGGCGATGGTTTTTTGCTTGAAGTAGCCGAGCGAAATATAGCCCCAGATATCCCGCGCATAATCGATCAGAATAGTGTTCGAGCGTGCCAGTCCATCAAACAGCTCAGCCATATAATCATGGGGCTCAATCTGGGTGGTGTAAGGGTTGTAGTCGAGACCTAGCTGCTCAATAAAGTCTTGGGCAACCGCCTGCCAGTCAATTTCTGGGTAGGCTGACAGGTGAGCATTGTAGTTGCCCACTGCGCCGTTAATTTTACCAAGCATGGGCACCGCTTTAATCTGTGCAATCTGCCGCTCTAATCGATAGGCCACATTGGCCATCTCTTTACCCACAGTGGTGGGAGAGGCAGTCTGACCGTGAGTGCGGGCGAGCATTGCGGCATCCGCATAGTCGCGGCCCATAGCCGCTAGCTGTTGGTGAATCTCTTGCAAGGCTGGCAACACTATAGTGTCGCGGCCTTCTTTAAGCATTAGGGCATGAGAGAGATTATTAATATCTTCTGAAGTGCAGGCAAAGTGAACAAATTCACTTACTGCATTGAGCTCTGCATTATCGGCAATAGTTTCTTTGATCAGATATTCCACGGCTTTCACATCGTGATTTGTGGTGCGCTCAATCTCTTTAATACGCAGCGCCTGCTCAAGGGTGAAATCATTCACCAGCTGCTCTAACAGACTATTGGCTGCAGCAGAAAAACGTGCCACCTCAGGGATAGCTGGATGCTGCGAAAGATGCTGCAACCAGCGCACTTCAACTATGACACGGTAGCGAATCAAACCATATTCGCTAAACACATTGCGTAGCGATTCAGTTTTGCCACTGTAGCGGCCATCGATTGGGGAAACAGCGGTCAGAGAAGAGAGCGGGATACTGGTCATTAAAAGTCCAAATAGAGTCGTTAAATAAGCCGCGTATGATAGCGGAATCAATGTTCAATTTCAGATTATTTGCGCCCCAGTGACCCTGAGGCAGAGATCGAGAGAGACTAGTTTTTCAATGCTCGGATCAATGCTTTGCGGTAGACCACCAGGTGATAGCGTTTGCCGCCTAATTGACGCCACAGAAAGGCACTTCTCACCGCAGCAAACAGCAGGCAACGGATACGCTCTGCAACACCGGGCTGCTGCAGATAGCTAGGATTCCCCTTTACCTGAATACGCTGACGCAATGTGCTGATTGTCTGTTGGTAGAGGGAGGCAATATTGGCGAAGACATTATCGTGAATCACCGAGAAGTGTTCAGCCTGACGTGCGGCTTTATCTATGCCCTCGGCAATATTTTTTAATATTACCGGGCGGCTGTTCAGCTGCCGCTCAATGCTTAACACCGCAATGCCATAAACCAAGGTGCTCGGTTTAAAAAGCTCAGTATCCTTTTGCTCTCCGAACAGTACGGTCATGGCATCGACGCCAGTTTCAAGACTCTGCTCTGAACCGTAAAGATCCTCTATGGACTCAGGATCCTGATTGAGCAGGGCGCTAATACAGACTTTCATCTCTTCAGTTGAGGCTTCACCGGTATTAGCCAGCTGGTCAACTAGATGACAGGCTTGAAACACCGCGGCTAAGGCCATGGCCTGATCACGAGTCGGCTTAGCAAACATCAGTTGCTGCCATTTGACCATTCCATGTTGCCTCAATAGTGCCGCCGCCAAGACAGTGATCACCCTGATAGAACACAACTGATTGGCCCGGGGTTATAGCACGCTGTGGCTCATCAAACTGCACTTCACAGCCGGTGGCTGTGGGTGTCACCAAACACTTTTGATCGGGCTGACGATAGCGCGCTTTGGCCATGCAGGTGAAGGTCGAAGTAGGGGTGCCATTAATCCAATTGATTCCCTCGGCGCGCAGCTGATCGGTATACAGCAGCGGATGTTGAGCTCCTTGACCGACGATTAAGCGATTATTGGTTAGATCCTTTTGCAGCGTAAACCATGGCTCATCAGGGCTATTTTTTATGCCACCAATGCCCAGACCCTGACGCTGACCGATGGTATAAAACATCAAACCCTGATGTTCTCCAATAACAACACCTTCTGACGTCACCATCTCACCTGGCTGGGCTGGAATATATTGCTCTAGGAAATCTTTAAAGCGGCGCTCACCAATAAAGCAGATACCGGTACTGTCCTTTTTTGTCGAGGTAACAAAACCATGCTCTTCGGCAATACGGCGCACCTCAGGCTTTTCCAACTCACCAACCGGGAACAAGGATTTGGCAAAGGCGCTCTGTTCCACTGCATGCAAAAAGTAACTTTGATCCTTATTGCCGTCTAGCCCTTTCAATAGCTGAGTCTGACCATCGACCTCAGCCAGCCGGGTGTAGTGACCTGTGGCTATGGCATCGGCCCCGAGAATCTGGGCGTAGTCGAGAAATACCTTAAACTTGATTTCCCGATTACAGAGGATATCCGGGTTGGGCGTGCGACCAGCGCGGTACTCTTCGAGAAAGTGCTCGAAAACGTTGTCCCAGTAGTCCGCTGCAAAATTGGCCGTGTGCAGCCTAATACCTAGCTTGTCGCATACCTGCTGGGCATCTGCCAAATCGGCTTTAGCAGTGCAGTACTCCGTTTCGTCGTCTTCATCCCAGTTCTTCATAAACAGGCCCTCAACGGCGTAGCCCTGCTCAATTAAAAGCAGCGCAGCAACGGAGGAATCGACGCCACCAGACATGCCAACTATGACTTTTTTTACTTTGCTCATAATTTACCAAGTAAATAACTGAAGAGATGCTCTAAACCGCTGCTAATTGGGTGCGACTAACTAGCTCCAAGTAACTGGCACACACTATAAAGTGTTGCGAAATATTTCCATAGGAAAAATGCGCTGGGCCAAGTAATCGTCGAGGCAGCTGATCACTCCAGGACTGCGTAGTTGCTCGAGATTCTGTTGGATCTCCTCGTAGCTCATCCACAGCGCGAAATCTATATCTGAGTCGATCCTGGCATCGGCATCGAACTCCACCGGCTCGGCGGCAAAGGCCAGGCGATAGTAGGTAATACCACTGGTCTCATTAAATGAGGTTAAGAAACCGAGAAAGCCCGTGAGCTCAACAATCCAGCCAGTCTCTTCAAAGGTTTCACGGATCGCGGCTGCCTGTATATCTTCGCCGGGCTCCACATGGCCAGCTGGCTGATTGATAACCTGACGACCAAACTTGGTCTCTTTGACCATTAGAAACTGACCATCGCGCTCGACTATGGTGGCCACGGTGAGATGTATTTTATTGGGCACGTCTAGGATCTCCGTTTTGGCGATGGCGTTTTAGCTATAGCTGTTTTGTTAGGGGCTGTTTTGCTAGGGGCTCTTTTACTAAGAGCTCGTTTTTTAGCATGCCCCGTAAATCCTGATTTTTTAGCTTCCGGCATATCAACAGTTTCAATGCGATACTCTCCTGGAAGGATATCTGTGACTTTCCAGTCGCCAATGGCAGCGCGAACTAGACGCAGAGTCGGCAAACCCACTGCGGCAGTCATGCGCCTGACTTGCCGATTGCGACCTTCGTTAATAATCAGTTCGATCCAGCTGTCAGGGACACTTTGCCTTTCTCTGATCGGCGGAACTCTGGGCCACAGATTGGGCACTTCCATAAGCCTGCAAGTTACCGCTGAGGCGGGGCCATCTTTAAGAGTGACGCCCTGCATTAGCTCAAGGCAATGGGCCTGAGTCGCTGTGCCCTCAACCTGAGCCCAATAGGTTTTGTTGAGCTTGTATTTTGGACTGCTAATCTGCGCCTGTAGCTGCCCATCATCGGTTAATAGCAGCAGGCCTTCGGAGTCATAATCCAGCCGTCCAGCAGGGTAGATTCCTTTAATGGGAATAAACTCAGACAGGGTTTTTCTTGCCTCGGAGTCGGTAAATTGGCTCAGGACATGAAAAGGTTTATTGAAGAGGAGTAGTTTCGACACAGGTTTCTCTAATTTTTTCCTATTGTAAATGAAACAGGGTTACAAAAAATGGGCGAAATGATGTTAAAATGCGCCGAATTGGTAAATCTTTTACAAATAACATTAACCCCGCGGAGACAATAATGGGATATCAGCATATCCAGATACCCGAATCTGGTAAAAAAATAACCGTAAATTCAGACTTTTCACTCAACGTTCCAAACAATCCTATTGTGCCCTTTATCGAAGGCGATGGCATTGGCGTAGACATTACTCCGGTAATGATCAAAGTTATCGACGCGTCGATTAAGAAAGCCTATGCCGGTGAGCGCAAGATCTCTTGGATGGAAGTGTTCTGTGGTGAGAAAGCCGCTGAACTTTACGAAGGTGACTGGTTCCCAGCTGAAACATTAGAAGCTGTTAAAGAATTTGCCGTCTCCATCAAAGGACCATTGACTACTCCTGTAGGCGGCGGTTTCCGATCATTGAACGTTGCTCTGCGCCAAGAGTTGGATCTGTTTGTTTGCCAGCGTCCAGTGCGTTGGTTCCAAGGTGTTCCCTCCCCAGTTAAGCAGCCTAACAAAGTTGATATGTGCATCTTCCGTGAGAACTCCGAAGACATTTATGCAGGTATCGAGTGGAAGGCCGGCAGTGAAGAAGCGATCAAAGTCATCAAATTCCTTCAGGAAGAGATGAGCGTTACCAAGATTCGTTTTGATGAGAACTGTGGTATCGGCGTTAAGCCAGTATCAGAGCAGGGCACTAAGCGCCTAGTTGCCAAAGCGATTCAGTACGCCATAGATCAAAATAAGCCATCTGTGACTATTGTTCACAAGGGCAATATCATGAAGTTCACCGAAGGTGCATTCTGCGATTGGGGCTATGAAGTGGCACGCGAACAGTTCGATGCTCAGCCTCTGGATGGCGGCCCATGGCACGTGGTTAAGAACCCCAATACTGGCGAAGACATTGTTATTAAAGACGTTATTGCCGATGCCATGTTGCAGCAGATTATCCTGCGTCCAGACGAGTACAGCGTGATTGCCACACTGAACCTGAATGGCGACTATATCTCTGATGCACTGGCTGCTCAGGTTGGCGGTATTGGTATTGCTCCAGGCGCAAACCTGTCTGACGACGTCGCGATTTTTGAAGCGACTCACGGTACTGCACCTAAGTATGCTGGCCAAGACAAAGTGAATCCTGGCTCACTAATTCTCTCAGCCGAGATGATGCTGCGTCACATGGGATGGGGCGAAGCTGCTGACCTAGTGATCAAAGGTATCGAGGGAGCAATCTCTGAAAAGAAAGTTACTTATGATTTTGAGCGACTGATGGACGATGCAACGTTGATGTCTTGTTCAGAGTTTGGCGATGTGATGATCGAGAACATGTAATTGCTCTCGAGACTCGTTTAGAACCAAAAAAGCCGGCCTCACAGCCGGTTTTTTTATATCTCTTGACGATTAATTAAGAGGTCGGCCTCAGACACTCAGGATTTTGGCATATCACTACCTTCTTCGGGTTGTGGCGGCTCATCCGGGATTATATTAATTGCGTGGCGACCATTTTTCCCATGCTCTACATCATAGGTCACACGCTGAGAGCATTTGAGGGTCTTATACCCTTCCATAATTATGTTCTGATGATGAGCAAACAGCTCTCGTTCACCGTTGTCAGGCTCTATAAAACCGAACCCTCGGTCGTTGCTAAACCATTTAACTCTACCTGTATCTGCCATGCTTTTTGTCTCTCCATAATTTCCTTTCCCATTCCGTTGTAAAAAGACAAGATGTTACAAGCTGCGCCCACTTTAATTAGTTGAATATCCCTGTCAAGACCGCTCATCGTTTAGCAGAGCCAGCAATCTGATGTAAGATGAAATACGTATCCTAAAGTAAACCAATTGGCAAAAATTGTATGAGTGACGAAAAAAATCCCCCTTCTTGGCAACATGAGAGTAATACTGTGGTCGAAGCAGAGAGACCAAAGCTAAAGAAGCCATCAATGTTCAAAGTAGTACTGTTAAACGACGACTATACGCCGATGGAATTTGTCGTCGAACTACTGGAAAAGTTTTTCTCAAAGACGCGCGAGAATGCTACGCGCATCATGCTAAGTATTCATACCGACGGAAAGGGCGTCTGTGGCATCTATACTAAAGATGTGGCAGAGACGAAAGCGGGCACAGTTAATCAGTATTCGAGGGATCACCAGCACCCGCTTTTGTGTGAAGTAGAACCCTGTAACGATGAAGAAGAGTAAAGACTATGCTAAGTAGAGAACTGGAAGTTACCCTCAATCTGGCATTCAAGAGCGCCAGAGACAAACGTCATGAATTTATGACCGTCGAACATCTGCTACTTGCACTGCTGGATGATGCCTCGGCGTCAAGCGTGCTCAAGGCCTGCGGCGCTGATGTCAGCGTGCTGCGGCAAGATCTAATAGAGTTTGTCGACTCCACTACACCGATTATCTCCGACATTCAGCTTGAGCAAGAAACCCAGCCCACCCACGGATTCCAGCGCGTGCTGCAGCGTGCGGTATTCCAAGTTAACTCGGCCAACCACAGCGAAGTTGTGGGGGCCAATGTGATTGTTGCGATCTTTAGTGAGCAGGAGAGTCAGGCCGTCTACTTTTTGCGTCTGCAAAATATTGCCCGCATTGATGTGGTCAACTACATCTCTCACGGTATTTCGAAATATGTAGATCAACCTGAGAACAACAGTGAAGAGTCCACTAGCAGCACAGATTCTGCGACTGCGCCTGACTCCCAGGAAGAGAGCCTACTCAGTCAATTCACCACCAACCTCAACGAACAGGCCGCCCTTGGCCATATTGACCCACTGATTGGACGTGCTGCAGAGGTTGAGCGTGTCAGTCAAATATTGGTTAGACGGCGCAAGAATAACCCGCTTTTAGTGGGTGAGTCAGGGGTAGGTAAAACCGCCATCGCTGAAGGCCTGGCAAAACTGATTATCGAAGACGCTGTACCCGAGCCTTTAAAGGGCAGTGTGGTCTACTCCTTAGATATGGGTGGCTTGCTGGCGGGCACCAAGTACCGCGGCGATTTCGAAAAGCGCCTCAAGGGCATTATTGCCGAATTGGGTGAGCGCGACGGTTCGATTCTATTTATCGATGAGATTCACACCATTATTGGTGCAGGAGCCGCATCCGGCGGCGTTATGGATGCGTCTAACCTTCTCAAACCGCTACTGTCATCAGGCAAGTTGCGCTGCTTTGGCTCGACTACGTACCAGGAGTACCGCGGTATTTTTGAGAAAGATCAAGCTCTGTCACGACGTTTCCAAAAGATTGACGTTGAAGAGCCGTCAGTGGATGAGACCTATCAGATCCTCAAAGGGCTCAAATCACGCTTTGAAGAGCACCACGATTTAAAATTCAGTAATCCTGCGTTAAAAGTGGCTGCAGAACTGGCTGCCAAACATATCAATGATCGCTTTTTGCCGGACAAGGCCATAGATGTGATCGACGAGGCGGGTGCCTATCAGCGCCTGCAGCCTGCCAGCAAGCGTAAAAAGACCGTCGGTGTCAGCGATATCGAAATGGTGATTTCGAAGATCGCCCGGATTCCGGCCAAGAGTGTTTCCAGCTCCGATAAAGAGCAGCTCAAAGGTCTATCTGAGAAGCTGAAGATGGTTGTATTTGGTCAGGATCCAGCAATCGATGTATTGACCACCTCAATCAAAATGGCTCGAGCTGGATTGCGTGAGGGAACTAAACCCATTGGTAGCTTCCTGTTTGCCGGCCCAACCGGCGTGGGTAAAACCGAGGTCAGCCGTCAGTTGGCGAATATCCTGGGCGTCAATCTGATGCGCTTTGATATGTCCGAGTACATGGAGCGTCACACCGTGTCACGACTGATTGGCGCGCCCCCGGGCTATGTTGGTTATGATCAAGGTGGATTGCTCACCGATGCGGTCAACAAGCATCCGCATTCAATCGTGCTCTTAGACGAAGTGGAAAAGGCTCACCCTGATGTCTTTAACCTATTACTACAGGTAATGGATCACGGTACGCTGACTGATAACAATGGTCGCAAAGCCGACTTCCGCAATGTCATTATTATTATGACCACCAATGCCGGTGCTGAATTAATGAGCCGCTCTTCAATGGGCTTTGCGCAGCAGGACCACCGCACTGACGGTATGGAAGCGATCAAGAAGATGTTTACCCCAGAATTCCGCAACCGCCTCGATAGCATTGTGCAGTTCGCTGAGTTGTCTATGGATGTGATTACCACGGTGGTGGATAAGTTCTTGGTGCAGCTGCAATCGCAGTTGGACAGCAAGAAGGTCTTTCTCGATATAGATAGTGATTCTAGGGAATGGTTAGCGGTAAATGGTTACGATGCCAAGATGGGCGCGCGACCAATGGATCGTTTGCTGCAAGAGAAGATTAAAAAGCCACTGGCCGAAGCGGTTTTGTTTGGCAGTCTATCAGAGAAGGGCGGTACTGCGTTTGTGCGGGTCAAAGATGGCGAATTGGTTGTACATACAGAGGATGAGCTCGCTACTAGCGAGTAAATCCTATCTAGTAAATCTCAGCCAGCAAAAAACCGTCCTATGGAGCCCATGGGACGGTTTTTTTACGCACAAATAATGTAAAGCGGACTGAGCTTAACGCTCTCTAAAGGTAATGCGACCCTTAGTTAGGTCATAGGGAGTCATCTCAACCTTAACCTTGTCACCCGTTAGAATACGAATGTAGTGCTTGCGCATCTTTCCAGAGATATGGGCAATGATGACGTGATCATTTTCCAACTTAACTCGAAAAGTCGTGTTCGGCAGAGTGTCGATGACCTCGCCTTCAAATTCAATGTGATCTTCTTTCGCCATAAGCTTAATGTAGTGCCTGTCAATGAGATAGTTTAAACCCTGTGCCTACAGGGGCGCTTACCCAAGCGTATCCCCAAAAAGCGCGGCAAGTTTGCCTTAAAACGCCTCGTATAGCAAAGTCATTCGGCAATTCCCCAGCTATTTTGTCGGTACAGCTCAATGGGCCGATATTTGGTCTTGTACTCCATCTTGTCACAGCCAGAAATCCAGTAGCCTAAATAGAGATACTCAAGGCCGAGACGCTGAGCCATATCGATCTCCACAAGGATCGCTAACACCCCGAGACCGCGCTCCGAAAAGGCCGGGTCAAAGTAGGTATAGATAGCCGACAGCCCGTTGTGAATAACATCGATAACGGCACAGCCGATTAGCTGATCACCCAATCTAAATTCCAGAAACTGCGTGCACTCCCAGGCATTGCCAAGAAAATCTTCAAACTGACGTCGCGAGGGCGGGTACATGTCTCCATCGCTGTGGCGCTGTTCTATATACCGGGCATAGATCGGAAAGTGCTCACCGATATTAATCGAGTCCAGCTGCTCGACCATAATATCGTCGTTCTTTTTCCAGCAGCGTTTCTGGGCGCGACTCCACTTGAAATTGTCCACTGGCACCCGGGCGGGAATACAGGCATTGCAACCGGAACACTTGGGCGCATAGAGATAAGGGCCACTGCGGCGAAAGCCAAGGGTCGTCATGCGTGAATAGAGTTCCACATCTATGTGCATCTCTGGATCCACAAACGCGGTGGTCGATTGGCGCTCAGGCAGGTAGCTGCAGTCATGGGCCTCGGTCAAGCAGAGCTTGATCATGCCTATATCTGGCGAAATATCGCGAGTCATATGGGGCTACCTGATTAATGGATTATTGATCGTCAATAACAGCAAGAGTAGTTCAGCGGCCTAGGATTCTCAATGAGATTTTTCCACCGACCTGATCACCAATTAAACTCTAATCTAGTTGGCTGCTCACCAGAGCTGAGTAGGGGCCAACTTAAAGTCTTATCTCGGCCCTTGGTCAGCTGCTCAATAAAGACACTGCGATCCATACTCAGGGCACCGAGACTGACCAGATGAGGATTAACCAGCTGGCAGTCAATCAGCTGCAAGCCGGCTTCTAGGCCCCAGCGACAGAGGTGAGCCATTGCAATTTTTGAGGCACTGGCGCGGCGACTAAACATTGATTCACCACAAAAAATGCTGCCAACCGCAACACCGTAGAGACCACCAATCAATTCGCCATCCTGCCAAACCTCAAGCGAATAGGCCTGCCCCTGATCATGCAGTATTGTATAGGCCGTTATCATCTGCTCAGTTATCCAGGTGCCCCCGTCGTCATCACGGGGTTCACTACAAGCCTGAATAACATCATTAAAGGCACTATTAAGCGTCACCTGATAATCATTGCGACGCAGGGTTTTACGTAGGCTTCTAGAGCAGGTTAGATCTGAGGGTGACAGCACACAGCGGGTTGCAGGGCTCCACCAGAGAATGGGGTCATCGTCTTGATACCAGGGAAAGATACCTGACCTATAGGCGTTCAGCAGAGTTTGCGGCTGCAAATTACCCCCAACGGCAAGCAGGCCGTCGGGTTCGGTTAAAGCACCGCTGGGATCGGGAAAGCGCGGATTATCCTGATCTAGCAGAGGTATCTGCACAGGCAGACTCCAGAATGGCTATGTATTTACTGATCCAGAAAACGCTCCGCGTCCAGCGCCGCCATACAGCCGCTACCAGCTGAAGTCACCGCTTGACGATAGACATGATCGGCCACATCACCTGCAGCAAATACACCTGGCACACTGGTTTCAGTGGCATTGCCGGCCATGCCGCCAGCTATGGTTAAGTAGCCATCTTTCATATCCAACTTATCGGCGAAGATATCGGTATTCGGCTTATGACCAATGGCAATAAACACACCGTCGACACTGAGGTCTTTGGTGGCGCCGTCAGCAGTACTCTTAATGCGCACACCGGTAACACCAGCGTCATCTCCCAGCACTTCATCGAGATTATGGCTCCACTCAATTGTGATATTGCCATTCTTCTCTTTCTCGAAGAGTTTGTCCTGGAGCATTTTCTCAGCGCGCAACTCATCGCGACGGTGAATCAAAGTCACTTCACTGCAGATATTTGACAGGTAGAGCGCTTCTTCGACAGCGGTATTGCCGCCACCGAGCACCGCGACAGGCTTGTTGCGATAGAAGAAACCATCACAGGTAGCGCAGGCACTGACACCTTTACCCATAAAGGCTTCTTCAGAAGGAAGACCTAAGTACTGGGCCGAGGCACCAGTGGCAATAATCAGTGAATCGCAGCTGTAGTTGCTGGAGCCCTTGAGGCGGAAAGGGCGCTCGTCCAACACCACCTCATCTATATGATCAAAAATTGTTTTAGTATCAAAGCGTTCCGCATGCTTTTGCATGCGTTCCATCAACTCTGGACCCTGAACGCCATCCGCGTCTCCAGGCCAGTTATCCACATCGGTGGTAGTGGTCAACTGACCACCTTGCTGAATGCCAGTAATAACAACCGGGCTCAAGTTGGCCCTTGCGGCATAAACAGCAGCAGTCCAGCCAGCAGGGCCAGAACCTAAAATAATCAGTGGATAATGTTGTGTCTCAGACATGGTTGCTCTCTAGTAAAAAGGGTTAAAAAATTTAACAGGGCTTGGTTGCAGCAGTGTTATATCAGTATTACTGAATTTAGAGCGCCATCATAATCAATCCCATGGCACGGACAAATAAGTTTTACACTATCTTTAATTAATATCCACTATCTTGCCGATTGAATTCATTGCCGAACTGGGCGATTAAGCGCCGCTGAAACATAGCATTTAATTCTCAACGGGCTACAATTGGACCTGCATTAACATACAGGGAATCACCCGTTGAGCACAGATAAGCGAAAGCCCCGCAACCCAGCACCAGTCGAACCCAGCTATAACGAAACCCGTGGCAAGCGATTGCTCGCCGAGGGCGCGCTAATAGGTTGGATTGCTCTCTGCTCAATACTACTGTTGGCCCTGCTCAGCTACTCCTCAGATGACCCAGGCTGGTCACACACCGGCGTTCGAGGCGACCTCAACAACGCCGTAGGCCTAGCAGGAGCCTGGATCGCAGATATCTTCTTTGCCCTGTTTGGGGTAATGGCTTTCCTGTTTCCCGCACTGCTTGCAGTTCGTGCCATACAAATACTGCGCACCTATATACTCCGTGAGGCGGATGCCTTTGACTCGGTCACCTTTACCCTCCGTGTAATCGGTTTTATTCTGGTGATGATCAGCGCCACTTCACTGGCCAACATTCAATATGCAGAAGTGCACAACAGCTATCCCTTTGGCGTCGGCGGCATACTCGGTAATAAAATTGGCGAAGCTACCATGGCGGTTTTCAGCTATGTTGGCAGTACCTTGATCCTGTTGTCGCTGTTCCTTTTCGGCCTCACGGTGTTTGTCGATATCTCTTGGATATCCCTGATTGATCGCCTAGGTCTGGCAGCAATGGATCTCTACGACCGAGCGCGCAGCAAACTTGCCGCGATGAAAATCGCCCGCGCGGAAAAAGCCAAGTCTCGTGAAGCAGTTCTAGAGCGACAGGCCAAAGTCGAAGTCGAAACCAAAATGCAAAAGCTGCGCACACCGCCAACCATCCAGGCCCCCAAGGCCAAACCAGTGGTCAGCAAGCGCATTGAACGTGAAAAGCAGCAGACACTGTTTGGCGACGCCGAAGTGGTTGGGTCACTGCCGCCAATAAACCTACTTGATCCCGCCGACAACAACACCAACAGCGGTTACTCCGCCGAATCTCTCGAACACCTATCGCGCCTGCTGGAGCACAAACTCCTCGATTTCGGCATCAAAGCCGATGTCGTCGAAGTATTGCCAGGCCCAGTGGTCACCCGCTTTGAAATCCAACCCGCCGCCGGTATCAAAGTTAGTCGCATCAGCGGATTAGCCAAAGATTTGGCTCGCTCCATGGCGGTTATCAGTGTACGTGTGGTTGAGGTGATTCCCGGCAAGTCGGTAGTGGGTATAGAAATCCCCAATGAAAAGCGCGAGATGGTGCGCCTCAGTGAAGTGCTTTCATCTGAAGCCTACGACCGCTCAAGCTCGCCAGTGACATTAGCTCTGGGTCATGACATTGCCGGCATACCCATAGTTGCCGATCTCGGTCGTATGCCACACCTTTTAGTAGCGGGAACCACAGGTTCCGGTAAGTCCGTAGGCATCAACACCATGCTTCTGAGCCTGCTGTTTAAAGCCTCACCAGAAGAAGTTAAATTAATTCTTATCGATCCAAAGATGCTCGAGCTATCGGTTTACGATGGTATTCCGCACCTTCTGACACCGGTGATCACCGACATGAAAGACGCCGCCAGTGGCCTGCGGTGGTGTGTTGGTGAAATGGAGCGGCGCTACAAACTGATGGCTGCACTGGGTGTGCGAAATCTGGCCGGTTACAACCGCAAAATCGAAGACGCCATTAAAGCCGGCGAGCCCATAACCGATCCCCTCTGGACATTTAACCCAGATGAAATGGGCTGGGATGCCACACAAGAGGCACCCGAAGCACCAACTCTAGAGACACTACCCTACATAGTGGTAGTGATCGACGAATTCGCCGACATGATGATGATCGTTGGCAAAAAGGTCGAGCAGCTAATTGCTCGAATCGCCCAGAAGGCAAGGGCAGCAGGTATTCACTTAATACTCGCCACTCAGCGCCCGTCAGTCGACGTTATCACTGGCTTGATCAAAGCCAACGTACCCACACGAATCGCCTTCCAGGTCTCCTCAAAGATCGACTCAAGAACCATTCTCGACCAAGGCGGCGCAGAACAGCTTCTCGGTAATGGCGACATGCTCTATCTACCACCGGGCACTAGCGTTCCAGAACGTATTCATGGCTGTTTTGTCGACGACCATGAAGTGCACAAAGTGGTCGCCGACTGGAAGCGTCGCGGTGAACCCAACTACCTCAGCGAAATCACCGACGAAACCGCCGTTTCCTCTATCGCCGTTCCCGGCTATAGCAGCGACGAAGAGGGTGAAGAGGACCCAGAATCTGATCCACTGTATGACGAAGCTGTGGCTTTTGTACTTGAGAGCCGCAAAGCCTCTATTTCATCTGTACAGCGCAAGTTGAGAGTAGGGTATAACCGGGCTGCGCGCTTGATCGAACAGATGGAAGTGGCTGGAGTGGTGAGCCCTATGAGTAGCAATGGTAGCCGTGACATACTTTCGCAGAGTGGGCG
>ERZ887849.95-NODE-95-length-84814-cov-10.720879_pt1 | contig 84814 bp, 75 predicted proteins | sample MGYA00521267_ERZ887849 | MGnify/ENA primary metagenome ERZ887849 (study PRJEB32303, sample SAMEA104408601) | aquatic metagenome | biome: Brackish water; feature: Pelagic; material: water | place: Baltic Sea | collected 2014-06-06T16:11:00 | depth 2,863 m ...
ACACAACGGGGCTCCCCGCACACTACAAAGAGGACAAAGTTTACTTGTTTGAAATCGCGTTGGACTCGGAGCGTTAGACCTGCACGTAGAATAAATGCCAGCAATGCTGAACAACGCAAAGCCTTACCACTATGGCAGGCTGAGAGCGCAATGACCGGCGCTGTCACATATCCCAATAGTGCATTCACAGCATCGGGAAGCTCCGTTCAGAAAGAGGGAATCATGGAGTTCGCTTTCTCAGGGCGATTGAAGCGAATATGCGCGACGCCCTCGGCAACAGTGAGATCAAAACATTCGTAACTCAAGACTTTTTCCTTAGTATAGATCGCGTCATTAGCCCAAGCGGCACCGGCGAGCCAGCCATCATAGCGGCTACGATGCATGCAGCGATATTTTGCTTCCCTAAAGAGATCGTATAATTAATAAAAGGGTAAATACACGCTAAGGGATTTCTACAGTAGAACTTGCCTATCCTGACTGAAGCGGCGCCCAGCAAAGAAAAACAATGGAATTGCCGAAAACGAAATCAATGTAAACGACACCAAGGTGATTGTGTAGGGGTTTGCAATCTCATTTATCGTTAGCCAGTCCAACAACAGACCGCTAGATGTCACTCCCAAACCAAGACCGCCTACATTAATCATCAGCAACGCAACTGCAGTAACCGTCCCCCGTAAATACGTCGGGACTAACTCCTGAATCGTTCCAAAAACTGGCCCATATAAGCAACCCAATTGAAAAAATGCGAGAAACATACAAACCATAAAGAAAAATGAAGTGGGATCAGAAAATCGATAGGCGAGCATGATGGGCATGATGAATAAGGTAATCCAGAACATAAACATTGGGCGGCCAATGCCGGTTTTCTTCAGGAAGTAGTCACTGCCCAACCCACCGAATAAATTGCCGCTGACGCCCCCGACTAGTGCCAGCCAACCGGTGAGCTCAGCAATGCTATTTCGATCAAATCCGCGTTCCTCAACAAACCAAATTTGCTCGAAAACAGCGGCACCCAAGAAGACATGAAACATTACTGCCCCAGAAATGGTTAACAACAGTGCCGGACACCGAAGCAAACACTCTCGGATGAGTATTATCGTGCCTTTCAGTGGCAGCAGCGCAGGCTTTCTGCTGAAACGGATCGCCGAGTCATCTACAGGGGGGCGCGGCGTCTCTCTGAGGAACAAGAGCACTAAGCTCAACAAAACACCCATGCCACCAAGCGCGTAAAAACAACCGCGCCAGCCCAGTAAAGGCTCAAGGTACCCTGCAATCAATAAGCTCACAGAGATACCAATTGGTGCCGCCATGTAATAAAAGGACGTTGCAAAACCCAGGCGCTTCGCTGGGAAACGATCTGACAGTATCGACATAGACGCGGGCGTCATGATGGATTCACCAATGCCTATAAACAACCGCGGAATTGCGAGACTAACGAACCCCTTCGCCGCACCCGAAATAACCGTCAGCGCACTCCAGCTAGCCAAGCCAAATGCGATGAAACGGGTTCGGTTAATACGATCCGCCAGAATCCCCATAAACACACCGGCGACACCATAGAAAACAATAAAAATGAGCCCCGTCAAAAGACCAAACTGGGTATTGGTCAAGTTGAGGTCTGGTTTTATCCAGTTAGCCATACTGGCTATCAGTTGCCGATCAACCACGCACAACACATTGATAAGCGTTAAGAATGATAAAAACCCGTAATCCTTTGCCGTGGGCTCACTTACTTTGTCGTTCAAGTTTTCGGCTCCTTAAATGTCTCAGTCCGCCGTTAGCGTAGAGAGAAAATCCCGGTGCTACGTAGATTTCGGGGGAAGCACCGCATTACGGATAGCAGCATAGTGGTCGTCGCGCTCACCACGAGTCCCACTCTGCAGATCATATTCCAAGTTGGTTGGCATCGAGGCTACTTGGCTCATCGCATCAATAGCGCGTTGAGGCAGCAGCGCACGACCAAGATTAGTATGCAAAGTGGTTGCGGTCAGGTTGAAAATCCGCGCCAAGGTCGATCTATCTGCATCGGTAAGCGCTGTAAGCACTCGCGCGACGATTTCATTTTTTCTGATATCGCAAGGTGATCGTTGTCCTAAGCGTGTTCTCAAGTGAGCAAGCTCAGATTTTACAACCCGAACAACACCGGTTCTCCCCCAGATCGCTTCGAGGTCACCGCAAGACTTCAGTACTGCGTCAACGGAAGGCAGATCCCTGCGGGTGTCTGCGCCGTTTCTACCATGCTGTTCACTATTTCTCATATCGTCTCCGTGAGGGGCGCTTGGCACTTCAAGTCAATCAAATGCTCACAACACAACCTCACCACTTTCGCTTACCAGGTATCGATATAGGCATGCTTTTTTTCGACGCGAAGTGGGCGTGGTGGCAGGCGCTTCAGCCCCTCGGCAATCCAAGAGCGCGTCTCGGAGGGGTCAATCACATCATCAATACCACCGCCCGACGCCGCATTTACTGCCTTAGCCAGCTCGTACTGCTCCTCTACTTTTTCTCTAAATAGCTGCTGTCTTGCTTCAGCTGCCTCTATCGCCTCTAACTCTTTTCTAAAGCCCAGCTTTACGCTGCCCTCTATATTCATCGCCGCAAATTCTGCTGTTGGCCATGCGATTGTCAGTAACCCCATCAGTGAACTGCCGCCGCACATTGCCTGAATGCCTAGTCCATAGGCTTTACGAACAACGACTCCAAACAGCGGCGTAGTGATATTCGCACCTACATTGAACATCCGTGCCGAATGCCTTACCAGACCTGTTGCCTCAACTTGAGGTCCAACCATTAAGCCGGGGCAGTCCATCAAACTCAAAATGGGTATGTCGAAGGCATCGCATAACTTCATAAATCGAGCGCCTTTGTCAGCGCCTGCAGAATCGATTGCACCACTCAGATGATGAGGGTTATTGGCAATAACGCCCATCGGCTTGCCCTCTATGCGAATGAATGCAGTAATAATTCCAGCACCGAATGATTTTCTTATCTCAAGCACGGAGTCTATGTCAGCTATCGTTTTTATGATTTCACGCATGTCATAGAGTCTCACCCGATTCTCTGGAACCACATGTCGTAAACTAATCTGGTCCGCACACTCCCAATGCTCAATTTCCCCCTGAAAGTAAGACAGGTATTTTTTAGCAACCGCGACCGCTTCTTGCTCATCCTTCACCAGTATGTCCACTACTCCATTTGGGACCTGGGTCGACATGGGTCCCACTTCCTCCGGCGAATAAACGCCCAAACCACCGCCCTCAATCATTGCAGGTCCGCCCATACCAATGGTCGAATTCTCAGTCGCGATAATCACATCACAACAGGCCAGTAGAACGGTGTTGCCAGCAAAGCATCGTCCATGATTTACACCAATCAGTGGGACCGCTCCTGAAAGTTTTGCAAACTGAGTGAACGTCTGAACATCAAAAGAAACTGCGGGCCCCAGTGAATCATCCCCAGGTCGCCCACCACCGCCTTCACTGAAAAGCACAAGGGGCAACCGAAATCTAAGGGCCAGCTCAAATAATCGATCTTGCTTGTAATGACCTCGGCCACCCTGCGTGCCGGCAAGGACCGTGTAGTCATAATGAACCAACATGGCTGAGGAAGCGTTTTCACCAAACAGAGACGCATTAATCGTACCTGTACCACCGATCACGCCGTCGGCAGGGCTGCGTTTGCGAAGCGATTCTGAATCATGGCGTTGATGCTGACGAGCCACTACTAGAGGCCAATATTCTTTGAAGGAACCTTCATCCATCAACTCACGGATATTTTCGCGTGGCATACGCCCACCACGTGATCTGCGTTTAGCAACCGCTTCTTGTCTACTCTCATCTAGCGTGTAAGCGTGTCGGTCGAAGCTCTCCTGTAAATCTGGTCTTATGTGGTTTACGTCCATTTGCGCTTCTGGGGCTTTGTCTAGCTTGTCAAACTGAGCCTCTTCAAGATACAGGATGGACTGATTCTCAGTGACAATGCTGCCCACGGTGAGATCGATCTGGCGAACAATCCCGTCGCAGGCTGCCCTTATCTCATGCTCCATTTTCATCGCATCGAGCACCAAAACTAACTCACCAGAGCGGACTTTCTGCCCGACATCACAATTAAGATCGATAATGGTTCCCTGAATAGGTGACGTGATAGCAACGAGCCCTTCGTGAACGCTTGCCACATCAACCGGTGATTTCATACCTTCCATTGGTGTCGGCGAAGACCGATGAGAGAACAGCGCCAAAGGATCATTCCCGTTTAAATCCGCCGGCAATCCAGCCCCGGCATTTTTTGCCTGCGTTAAGTTTGATACGAAGCGATCAGGCCCTTCCCACTCTGAAGTGAGCGCTTCTATGTTTTCATCTATCCAGCGCGTGTGGATTTTCCCCTGAGCGAAGTCAGGGTGGCTAATGATATTTTTTATGAAGGACAAGTTGGCCCTAATGCCCTCCAATCGAAACTCCGACACAGCTCTGATCGACTTTCTCGCCGCATCTGCAAATTGAGCTGACTTCTCGTGAACAATGACCTTTGCGATCAGGGAATCAAAGGCAGTATTGACCCCGTAGCCCACATAGCCATATCCGTCTGTCCGCACGCCTGGACCATTTGGCGCTTCGTATCCGGTTAAAACACCAGAGCCAGGTAAAATGGTGCCATCAGAATTGATCGTCTCCAAGTTCACTCGCGCCTGTATGGAGAAACCGTTATTCAACGTTGCATGAGACTCCCCCAGACCCACGTCGGCCAAGCTAGAACCCGTTGCGATCTGTATCTGTCCTCGCACTAAGTCGAAGCCAGTGATCTCTTCTGTGACCGTGTGCTCCACTTGCAGCCGAGCATTAGCCTCAATAAACACAAATCGCTCATCGGGCGAATTAACATCAATGAGAAACTCGAAGGTACCGAGACTAAGATAGTGATGTTTCCGAGCAAATGTCAGTGCTGCGTCAGTAATCTTTGCTCTCAAACTCGCTGATAAACCTGGTGCCGGCGCGACCTCCACAATTTTTTGGTTGCGCCGCTGCACAGAACACTCTCTGTCGCCTAGGTGACTGATGTCACCCATCAGATCCCCAATGATCTGAATTTCTATATGCCTGGCCCGACTTAAAAATTCTTCGACGTATACCTGGTCATTACCGAATGCGGCTTGAGCCTCAGATTGACATCGAGTAAAGGCATCCTCTAGTTCAGACTCATCGTAAACAACGCGAGTCCCTCTTCCCCCGCCTCCCATAACCGCTTTTAAAATGATCGGTCCACTGGTCGCGTTAAAGAAGACCCTTGCCTCATCGATCGTCACCGATCGATCACTACCCGCTAGCACGGGCACACCTGCATCAATTGCGGCTTTTCTTGCCGCTACTTTGTCGCCAAAGAGCTCAAGATGCTCTGGTTTCGGGCCAATGAACAGAATATTGGCCTCTCTACACCGCAGTGCAAAATCGGCACGCTCCGATAAAAATCCGTAGCCCGGATGAATCGCATTACAGCCAGATTCCTTTGCCGCATGAATAATTTCGTCAATGTCCAGATAAGCGCGCGGTCCGGCACCCGGTATTAAAATCGCCTCATCCGCTATGCTGGTGTGCAAACTAGTGCGGTCATCGGACGAATAGATACTGACCGAGCGAATACCACTATCCGCAGCCGCTCTGGCAATGCGAACGGCTATTTCCCCTCGATTGGCAATTAAAATGCCTCCCAAAGCGGCGTTAGCTTCTGACTCTATCACTGTGCCCACTATGCCAACCTCGGTTTATTTCCAATAATACCTTCGCGAGATAGCGACGCTATTTGGCCATTCGACAGACCTAGCAAGCCGCCTAAAATATCTTGGTTGTGCTGACCCAAAGTGGGCGCCGAGCTACTGATTCTGATGGGAGCGTCCCCTAACCTCCACGGAGCGCTGGGATGGGGCTGCTCCCCCACAAACGCTCGGCTTACCAATTGCATATAGCCGCGACTCACTAGATGTGGATCCTCCATCAAATCGGCTACGTCATTCAGGATCGCTGCAGGGACACGAACAGCCTGAAGCGCTGCCATCAAGTCCGCAGCGCTCCGACTACTCGTCCACTCACCAATAGAGGCCTCAATTTCCATAAAGTCAGCACGCCGCTTAATGGGCTCTAAACAAGAAAAAGACCTAAGAGTCGGAATCATATCCATTACCGACTCCCACTCCGCTTCTGTTTTAACCTGAATAAGGACCCACTGATCGCGGCCTTTACAAGGAAATACTTGGTGAACAAAATAATCCGAAGCATAGTTGCCCTGCCGCGCCGGGGCATGACCGCTAACCGACTGGCATAGTATTCCGTGTACCGCATGTGGCAGCATGCATTCAGCTTGGCTCAGATCAACAAACTGGCCGACACCGGTTTTTTTCTTGTGTCTTAAGGCAGTTAATAGCGCCGCAGTACCATAAAGACCAGAAATCGCATCGCCGAAAGCAACATGCAGCATCGTGGGAGGATCTCCTTCCTCTCCCTGCAAATGAGGTAGCCCCGCAGCCTGTTCAACAGTGGATCCGTAAGCACGAAATTTTGCCCAAGGCCCCGTCCTGCCAAAGGCCGGCATCGACAGCATGACGAGGTCCGGTTTTACTTTCCTCATGACGTGATAATCAAGATTAAGCTTTTCCAAGACGCCGGTGGGATAGTTGTCGACTACTGCATCGGCACCCTTCACCAGCTCTAGCAGAAGGTCTCGCCCAGACTTAGTCTCAAAGTCGATCGTTACGCCAAGTTTCTGGCGATTTACGTAAATAAAATTATGTGCTTTCTCAGCGCCGTTATTATCAATCCATTCTTGACTGGCCTCCCAGCTTCGGAACCAATCGAATCTGGTACAACTTTCAACCTTTATGACCTTGGCACCTAGATCCGCTAGATTTCGAGTGGCGAGCGGCCCCGCCCACCCCATCGATAAATCGACAATGGTCACACCTTCAAGTGGTGCAGGTGGTGGTGATGTCAGTGTCGTGTCGGTGCTCGAAGACAAGCAAGATTTATCCGGCCCAAAATCTTGCGAGGTGCTTTGATCCCAGAGTGTATTATCTGCCCCAAGTCTAGACACATCTCCGCCCATTTTAGGCGGCGTTTCCATTAATCTAAACGGACAGCTCGGCCCCTCAAATTGAATCCCTTCCGATGTAAATTCACTAAAAACCTGGCGTTCCCTGTACTGATCGACAGAAAACAATTCAGCCATCGTAGGCACTCTCGCCAGTGGAATACGCTTATCCTGGCCTTGATAAAACAAATCCTCGGCACTTTTATTCGAGAGGGCCTCTAAAATTCTTGGCTCAATAATATGCGCCGCAGATAGCCTAGCCATACTGCTCTGGTATTCAGGATTAAGGGCTAAATCAGGCAGGCCAAGCAATTCACAAAACGCCAGCCACTGGCTAGGATTAAGTACCGTAACCCCAAGCCAACCATCTTTGCATGGCCAGATACCGAGAGGATAAGTCGGGGCAAATCGGTTGATGCCCATTCTTTGAGGCAAGGGCATGTCATTGAAACTGGCAATCGCGCCCAATTCAGTAAGACACAGGTTTGCCTCCAGAATAGGCGCATCCAGGAGAAATGTACTCGTCTTATCGTGCTGCCCAAAGAGATATCCCAGGGATCCATTGAAAGCGCTGACCCCACCTAAAATTTGCGCGTGATAACCCGTCTGAATGATCGGGGGCTCCCCCGGCTTCCCTACGCCCTGCATGAGTCCAATGAGGGCATAAATCCCTTGGTCTGTGGCCTGGTACTTGGCGTATGGACCGTTCAATCCAAACCAGCTTATGGCGCAAACGTTGGTATTAAAGTCCTCTACTGACAACGAAGATGGCAACGTATTAGGATCAAGCAATAGCAAATCGGCGGCAGCGACTGCGGGATGATCTAACAACGAATTGGCCTCAACAACATGCTCTTTGTTCGCATGAAGATATCCGTGTAGAGCGCTGTCTCCGTTAGCGAGAAAGGGGCCAACTTGCCTCGTCGCAAACCCATTCTCAGGCTCAATATTCACGACCCTGGCACCATAATCGGCGTAAAGCTTTCCCGCATAACCAGTGGCAATCGTCCCCCCTATATCCACAACCAGCAGATCGTCGAAGGGAGCATTTTGGCCGGCATTCTTTTTCATCAGCTAAAACTCGGTGTAACTTCTCAGGGGGCCAGTGCTAGATGGCGACGGCTTGTCCATTCATTCCATTAGATTCGTCACTCGCTAGGTAAACTGCGAGATTTGCAATTTCCTGTGGCTGCAGAACTCTTCCCCTAGGGATTTGCGCAACGATGCGCTCTCGAAACTCCTCTCTGGGCATGCCGCTGGCCACCATTTGGTCCTCGACCCCCCGCACTAGGTCTGTTTCGACAATCCCGGGGCAAATCGCGTTGACATTAATTCCCAGCTTCGCATTTTCGAGCGCCATGCATCTTGTGAGGCCAACAACCGCATGCTTGGATGTATTGTAAGCAGCCGAATTCATGCTGCCTTGCAAACCAGCAATCGAGGCAACGTTGATCACCTTCCCTCGGCCCAGAGTCTGCATATGCCTGATCGCATATTGCGAGAGCTGGAAAACGGAACGAACGTTGACCCTCATCAAGTGCTCGAACTCCTCCAGAGAATGATCAATAAAGGGCTTGGCAATGTGCATGCCTGCGTTATTCACCAAAACATCAAGTTGGGAATGACGATCAATAGCAAAAGAAAAGAGATCCTCTATCTCAGAGGAAGCGCTGAGATCAGCAGCAAAAAAAGACACATCCACTGCATATTGATTAAGACGCGCCGCTGTCTCTTTAAGCGCTTTAAGGTTGGAAGCACTCAGGACAATATTCGCCCCATGTTCTGCAAACCGCTCTGCAATTGCTAAGCCAATACCCCTTGTGGCGCCCGTTATTAGTGCCGACCTTCCTGCAAGCCGATTGCTAACAGTGCTATTGGACGTAGGCACTAGAGCCAGACCTCTAAATTATTTTTTCTACCGATATCGCGGGAAATTTTTAACTGCAATAGGATTTCCATGCCGCAGGCCTGCAGCAATTCGAACACAGATCGTCGGGCTGCTTCACCGAGGCTTTGGTATTCGTCCTGAACCCGTTTTAGTAAGTAAAAACGAAAAGGTTGTGCAGCAGCATTCATCTCCAGTCCCTGCACACTGAAGTCGCAAAACCCAAGATGACGCTCCACCTCAGTGCCCGAAGGTACGTTAGGGTTGTTAGCCAGCCACTGGTTAATGCAATCACAGGCGGCTTGAGTCTCGGGAACAAAATCCCTCGCAAAATGCTTCAACACCTCTATCAGCGTTTGAGGCACTAAGTCATCCGATAAGTAATCGGTGCTCTTATCAGCAAACTCCCCAATATCGGGCTCTGCTCGATTCATTCTTTCTACCCATCTGAACAGTCTTACTGCATGTTTTTGCATCAACGATAGCGGCGTTGGATCCCTACCAAGGTGCCCATACAAGGGCGCCATCATTCCAAAGTCACCGATGCAAGGCTTGCCGCCGAGGAAGTACGGGTAAAGAGCAAAATGTGCGTTTAGCTTTTCCAAGGTCTCGAGGTGGTTGGCCTCAATATATTGAGCGTTTTCGGGCGTGACTCCCCAACCCGGTAATACATTATTTCTGATGAATTCCATGCGGTCTTTCGCCGCCTCCCGATCACCGAGGTAGATAGAGGCGAAATGAAAAGGCAAAAAATCACTGTCTTCTTCATCATGATTAAAACGGTAGTGCATGCACGGTCTCAACATGCCCTCTGCGCCAATGGCGTCTAGCAGAAGACTCACTATGCGCTGCCTTGGCGAGACCGGTGCGTAGCTAGATCCGTTTAAACCTTCGAAATGATCGATGATCGCTACCCCGTCCCGGATAACGTCACCATTGGCGAATTCGACCGTTGGCACCCCACGTCTCCCACCCGCTTTGGGCAAGACTATATTGTAATAATGCTCAGAGGCATGTGGCTCCTCGCGGTAGTCAATGCGTGACTTAATCAAGTAGCTACGAGCGCGGCCCGTATAGAGAGAAAATGCTCCACCATAAAGCGTAATTGGCTTCATTCCTGATTCCCTGGTTAGGCAGCTTTGACGCTAGAGTGAAATAATTGTTGTCGCAAAATCACAGTTCACCACGCTTACTTAATCCTGGGATAGCGCAAAAAAAATCGCTTTCCACTTTGACACTGACAGCGCGATTCTGGTGACCCGCACCGCCCCAGTTTGGCATCACCATAGAGTAAAGCCCCACTCCACCAGCGACCATGACAAGAATGTTTTGGGGGCTTTTAAACGCGTTATAAGTACCGTCAGGGTCGTCCTTAAAAGCCTTACCAAATTCACCTGCATAGCGTATGTGCTGCGCATTTGGAAATTGGGTGAGTTCCCATAACCTTTGTTGAATGCTCTCTCTTGTAAAATTTGATCGAGCTAAAACCGCCGCATGTTTTGGCCCTAAACAAACAAGTGCCATACCCGACGCAAAAATTGCATTATTGGTCGCAAGATTAGCGAGGCCGACCGATAGGACATACAACAATTTCTCGGCGTCTTCAGGGTCATCTGCATTATCGCTATAGAGCACAGAGTGCGGTGCTTCGCAGCCCAATAACGTCACCACACTATCTGATTCGTCGTAACCCAGGCTCACGTGCAGTGGCGGAAAAGGTGACTGCTCTTCTGCCTCGGCTAGGCAATACGTGAATTTGCCAGGATGGCCATGAATCGCCATATCAGAAATCCCGGGCCTGCCGCCTCCAATATTGATTAAGCACAGACGTAAGGCCCTACCGATACTGGCATTAGCCCTGTGCCCGGGCCCCAAAGCGCCATACCCAGACGCCACTGGACCACAGGTGTCTCGTGCTGGACCATTAACGATGATCAACGGTGCTGTACAGTGAGTCGTAGCTTGGAGCTCGGAGAGGTCAAACTCGGGAGAGGCTGCCGCTTTTACAGCGGCGACTACCAAAGGCATATAATCCGACTTACAACCCGCCATAACAGCTGCTGTAGCCACCTTCTCGACCGTCGCATTGCCCATAGCTGGTCCTAATTCACCGAGAAGCATGTCCCCGTCCATACCGCTTGCCAGAACACACTGATTCACCCGTTCAGGAGTAGGGATGACGACAGGCAGTCCATCAGTGCAACCAAGTTCGTGCAGTTGCTCTAGCGCTTGCTCCTCATCTTCTGCTTCCAACAAATCACTCATTAACAAAACTGTCTAATATCCCCTCGATAACATCATCGGCGATCAATTTGATTTTCGCTTCACCCAACCCCGCTACCGGATGCGGCAACATCACCCGCGGTAGCCCCGGCATGCCAAGCGAGTTGGCCACAAATTGCCCTTGATCCCAAAAGTCCTCGGTAATAAGCGCCACTACTGGAATGCTGCGTTTTGCAATGTTGTATCCGTCACGCACGGTGCCGGTAGTACAACTCCCTCAATGCCCATAAGCGGCGATCGCGACATCACCTGCAGCCACCATTTCGTCTAGCATCTCGTCGCTCGCGGCGACTCCCGCATTGTGCTTGTTCCACAGTCGCGTCTTAATACCTGGTAGTCGCGCTTTTAGCGCGGCAGCTACTTTTTCGAGAAACAACTGCGAATCGGGGAAACCGTTCGCCAGTAGAGATACAGACGTACCTGCACCGTCGTTGACACGAATGTCAGCTGACAAATCATACTTTTCATGTGGCCGAGAAGACCCGCCCCGAGGATCCAAAAATTTCATTATTTCAACTCCCTCATATGCTCCTGAGAAAGCAAGCGCTTCCCCTCAGACTGCCATTTAGATATAGCCTACTATATTTAAATTTCGTAGATCTGTAAAGGAGAATCGAGGGACTATCCCGATGCTGAGCTACCGAAGTGCCTCACCCGTAAACCACGTTAGCGCGCACAGTGATAGGCAAATGCAGCGATCGACGAGAGTGTGTCGCGCGTCAACTCCGGTATGACATCGGGCATCGCTATCTCTGGAACATGATGGGCGCCGTTGACTATTTGGGAGGTCGCCTCGACGCCAGCGCTACGCAACCTCTGTGCAAAAACCACACCCTCGTCGCGAATCAGGTCTAACTCATAATTGCGAATAATATGTGGGGGCAATCCATTAAGCATGTCACTTGGCGCGAGTAGCGGGTTACACAGGGGGTTATCTTTAAATGCTTGCTCCGGATCATAGACAAGCCTCATCGCTCTCACTGTTGCATGATCCCCCATCAGCCCGAGGTTCTCCTGCCAGGACAACAGAGCCTCAGGCGGCGCGTCATAGAAGCCATACAACATCGGCGCCATTGCGTAGACACCGTCAATCGCAACCCCCCAACCCTCAGAGCTAGCTTTCAACGCCGTGCTGATGGCAAGATTGCCGCCTCCAGATTCGCCAATGACAATTATCGAAGATATCTGGAGCTCGTCTCTGTTCTCATGCACCCATCGCACCGCCGCTGCGCAATCATCCAACCCCGCGGGAAACGGCTGGTGTCCCTTAGATAAGCCCTCATTCCGAAACTCGACCCCAACCACCACCGCATTCAGTTCGGCCAGCGATTTCCGCCAACGCACATTAGAGGCATTCCTTGCTGTATCGAATATCATCCCCCCTCCATGCAAATGCACAATGCAAGGCATCAGAAAATGCGGATCCTTAGGCCGGTCTATCAGCAAGTCGATTTTGTGGCTACCGTCGCCACGAATCGATAGCTCGTAAGATTCAATGCCCTTGAAATCAGGCATGGTCCTTTCTATACCCTCGCTCATCGAGGCCATTAAGGAATGCATGTACATCGTGAAGTCGACGGCGTCCTCATAGGTCATGTTGCCGTGCACATTCGGTTGCTGTGCTGGAAATGTCATAGACGCCTCAATCAGCGCAGTAGCGATCCTAGGGTCCAGCCTTGGATCGTCTAACAGCGTGACTTCAGAATTTCCAAGCTTGCCAGGCAGTTGTATCCCCAGCGCTTCTAGACTCGTCTTAGCAACCTCATCGTTTGGCATTTCATATTCCTAATACTCTGAAATTCGCACCAACCGTTTCTAGTTGGGCCAGTTAGTCGCTCGTCGGCATCGCAACGAGCGCTCTAATCAAAGCGTAGCCAAGCGGAAGCCCACAATCTCGACCAAGAGGTTAATAGAGCCAAACGCACTCTGTACGGCGCTTAAGTAGCGTGGCTACCGAGAACCAAAGAATCGAGTCAGCTCAAAACCGACTTGCCGGGGCATGGCCCAAAATCCCTGTCGCCCATAGGTCGTTTGCAACCCTTGCATACCCGTAATATGTTCTTCATCAGTCAGGTTGGTCACGTAAAACCGAGCCGCCCACTGCCGCTCTGTACTTTCCCAGTTAGCATTGAAATTCACTATGGTGTAAGCCTCTTGGGAATCTTCTTTCAAACCGAACTCTCTAAAATAAACTCTTGAGCGATATGAGGCGTCCAAGCTCAGCTTCACCCCACCACCCGAACTGAGAGGAACGTCATAAGTTCCACCCAGTATTAGACTCGTTTCAGGGGCGTTATTAAGTGGGTTGCCTTCGTTCTGATAGGGCTCGCCGGGACGCAGTCCGTCGCTGTTTAAAAACGAACCATATTCAGAATCTAACAAGGTTACCGCGGCATTAATTAACCATCGGTCTGAAATGGCAGTGTTAATTTCCAGCTCCGCGCCCATAATCTCAGCATCGCCAGCATTCGTAATCACTCCGGCAAGATTTAATACTTGCAGCACCTGAAAATCTGAATAATCGTAGTTAAAGATTGCGGCTCTTAGTGTCGTCTGTCCATTCCCAAAAGCAGCTTTATAGCCAATCTCTGTCGCGTCTATTGTCTCGGGTTCCCATGGGGGGTTACAGTCGCCACTGTTAGTGCCGCCGGACTTAAATCCCTCAGAGTAAGAGACGTAGGTCATGCCGCTCTCGCCGACGTCATACTCTACTGATGCTCGAACCGTATTAGAAGAATCCTCCCACTCCTGCACATATAGATCAGGCCAATCTGGGGCGCAGTTGGTGATGAACGGGATGTACCCCGCAGCATCCGAATTAACGCCAAACCCGCCCACATGCTCACTCCGCTTGTCCTCTTTGGTATGACGCATGCCAAAGCCTATTCGGAGGTCTTCTAACACTGAGTAGGTCACGTCCGCAAAAACACCGATCGTCTCATTATCATAAGTCGGCCTCTGATTTTCAACGTAAGGGGTGTAAGGAAACGGTAATGGGAAAGGTAAAGCCTGAACTGCAAAATCGATAATAAAATTATCGCTTCTCTCATCATCCATATAAAAGCCACCGACAAGCCAATCTAAATTTCCTGCCGTGCCCGAAATGTTAATCTCCTGAGAGAAGGACTTGTTTTCACCCATGGTAGATCTCTGGAGGATCCCAAGGCTTGATGAGTCGGCCGCAAAGTCCTCTGCGTTTTTCCACTCTTGCTGAGCAGTAATCGACTTGATCGAAAAATTATCGGAGTGCCAGTTTAGTGTCAGGCTGTATATATCGAGTTCACGGTCAGTATTAACCGGCCCTGGCATATACACCTTATGCGGCTCCTCGGTATATAAAATAGGTACTCCAGCCGGGTCATTAGAATAATCTAATGCCGGCAATCCCGTCATAACACCATAGTCAAAGTGTTCATCGGTCATGGCCCAGTGAGTCCATCGACCACTCTGCTCACTATGAGCGAGCATTATTTCTGCACCAAAATTATCAGACAATTCCGCCGTCACGATGACACGAGCATTCGATTTTTCGCCCAGCATCAGGTCATCTTCACCCGGCTGAAGGTTTTCAACCCAACCCTCATTGGCATCTAAATGACTCGCTGCAATTCTAAAACCAATGCGGTCAGTAATTGGGCCGCTGACGACAATCTCAGCAGTCGCCTGCTCATACTCCGCAAAACCTACCTTCAAATACCCGAACAATTCATCAGTCGGTGCAGCGGCGATAAAATTAACGACACCACCGTTTGCATTGCGGCCATAGAGCGTCCCCTGGGGGCCTCTGAGGACTTCGACTCGAGCCAGGTCCAACAAGCTAACTTGTGAGCTTGCGTCGCTGGGTTGCACGACGCCATTGATACTCGTGAGCACACCGGGCTGCTCAAGAAACGAACCCACGCCTCTAATCGAGATATTACGATTGCCATAGTTCTCTCCAAAATGCAGGCTGGGCACTGCATATTGAATCTGATTCATATTGCTGAGCCCCCTCGCTGAGAGGTCCTCTGCGCTCAGGGTCGTGATAGCGCTTGGCGTCTCCATAACGGTCGATTCGCGCTTGAGGCCAGTCACAATGACTTCCTCGAGGGCCGCTCCTACCGCAACGTGCATAAAGGACAGGCTGGCCCCGCCAACAAGAATGTTGCACAAGTTAGTATTAACGCTTTTCATGTTATTACCCTCTAATAGCTGGCTGACACTATAGTTATTGTTATTTAGCTACATATATATAGTTGAATATCACTAAGTATAGGTATTTGATCAAACGAATTGCAAGGGCTAAATTTCGGGACGTGGTTTTGATACGGGCACAACAGAAAGTGAACTCAGTCTGGCGGGTCTCCATGCTGCCTACCCGCAACCAGTGATCCCCACTTGGGGTCACGTCCACCTATTTTTTACCGCTGGGGGATCCCTAGCAGAAACAAATAAAGTTGAGGGTATTGCCCGTCTAACAGGCCGTAGGCTCTGACGCTAGCTCACAATTAGCCTGATGGCGACCGCCCTCGGATTTTGTATCGCTTATCAAAACACCCAATCGTGATGGTGCTGGAGATACTACCTGCAGGTTAAAACGTTCCTGCCTCACATTTCGTTCGCGACCGCGGCGAGTGATTTTGTCGCGCACGCGGCAGTACAGCTAAATACCTCAGCGCATCACCATCGGATAAGCATTCTGCCTATCTCAGACGAGCATAGGATCCGCCATATAAAAATCGGTTACGGCAGTCTCGCCCAATACAGACTTGTCCGACTCCACTCTCACAAGTTCATCTTGAACATGTAGACGAACCTTCTCTAACCTTTTCATCGATCTTGCAACAAATGGCCCATCCCCCAGGTCCAAGCTAAAGGTTTTTTCGCCACGAACCGACGCGCTGATGCTTTCAAACGCAAACACCTGATAATGTTGACGGGAATAATCGAATAATGGGTAAAGCGTATCGGGCAGTGCATCGTTGTTCAGCCATGCTGCACCTGGCTTCATGCCTGCATACACTCTGTTAACGTAGGCCTCCATGGCCAGCTTGTAGCCGCCTAACCAATCCAAGGGCTCGGGATCCAATAGGAAATGAGCCTTAAATGGACCAACTAAAGCAAAGTCTGCTAAGCAAGCGCGATCGCCCAGCAAGAAGTCATGCCTCTTAAAGTGATCGACTAACAGCTCAAGCACCCGTTTAAAGTCTGCTTTAATCGCGTCGCTCTGATCCGGCCCTGCGCCCTGAACGTCGCAAGCTGCCGAACCGAATTGACTGAACATGACTTGCCCAAAACTGTCTATTTGACCGCGCTCATCATCAGTTATTTCCGCATCAATGAACTTGTCCAACAGAATATTCATGCCAAACCGCTCTCCTGTAATTCCCAAATTCCGGGGGTAGCACCACCTAGAGTGGAGCGCATGTCGCGGATACCAGTGATTAAAAAAATCTTCTAATACAAAACAGGCGCCTCGTTGAGCGGGTCCCTCAGGCAAAACGGGGACATCATTGAAGCGAGCGTGGAGCATGGGACCAATACTAATCGTGTCGTTCATCATCCAGCCATCGGGTGTCACCAAAATCGGGATAAAGTGGGTTCCAGCGCGGGCGTTTATGCCCGCCTCATTGTTACGACATTTAAGCTGCCACTCAAAAGGAATGCCTTGGTAGCGCAATTGGGCCTCAAGCTTGCGCGTAAACATACTCAGTTCCTGTCCAATTAATGTATATCGTCCTCGATACATTTAACGTTCTCCCAACCTGTGACTTTATCGAAATTACGGGTGCTTGCTCAGCAGTTACTGACACACTCGCTTAGCATCAGTCCGCTGCCATCCTTGACGGTCAGATAACTCGCATACCCCTGCCAGTCATCGATACCTATGGCCTTGATGTCTTTACATGCCCTGAAAATGCTTTTTCAACCTCTGCTATCACTTTCAAACTCTCATCCAACACAACCTTATTAGATCCCAACACATCTTTTTCAGTGTCCAGTCCTGCACAGCGTTTCATAGCAGCCTCATTACCACTCCACAACATACAAGCAACTAGTCTAGGCAAAGGGTATTTCTCGGGGTTCAAATCAAAATCTCTGGCAAGATATTCGGTCAGGATATCCTCATACCCCGAATAAATAATGAGGAGAAAATTGTCATCCATGAGTGACGAGGATGATCGCAATTGTTGACGCTTGTGGTCACCCAAACCCAGCGATGTCAATAAAGACACAGAATCTCTTATCCATTGTCGCCAAATTTGAAAAGCCGAAAGCGTCGGAAATTCCTTCTCGAATCTAGCTCGGCAGTCTCTGATCGTGATCTCCGCAGCAGCGATCGCTAACTCGCTCTTCGATTTAAAATGGCGGTATAAGGTTTGCACATGTAACCCCGCCTCCGCTGCCACCTGATCTAAAGTCGAATCTGTGTAGCCATTGCGCGAGAACAGCGTCGTCGCTGCCACCAACAACTTTTCTCGATTTAAATTTTTCTTTTTTGTTCGGATTGGGTAGTGAACTGACATAGCACCTCTCTGAGTATGAACAATACAAAATATCGCTGAAAAATGGCTGCGGTACAGGGCCGCAACGAAGCCCCATAACCAAACTTACGACTCATTAGGCCCTCTGATAATAACCTAGCACTCAAATAAGAATGATGCGTCTGGGGTAGTTAGCACCAAGATGCCATATCTGGCAACACTCCTGCAGTGAAGGTTGCTAAGTAACATACCTCTGGTCACTCAGACCAGACGAAGCGGCGCAGGCTAAATGGGATCGCCACCTAAAACCGCCGGCGTTTCGCAATAAGCCTGCAAGATGTGCCGCTGATGCGCTTCAATCCGATGTGACAGCACCTCGGCGATGATAGGAATTTTTGAATTGGCTGCAAAGAACTTCAACATGCCTTGGTTTTGCTCTGTCACCGGCATAATCTCCGGCGGCACGGCGGTAATTGACATACTCATAGTCGCCCAGTAGATGTCAGCGGCTGTCAGCGTTTCACCGACCAGATACCGCGAGCCATGCTCGGCTTGTTTTTCCAGACGTCGGTCGATTAACCCAATTACCTCGGCGATCTTGGCTGGTGCAGTCAAACTCGCCGCATCGGTGTAACCATATTTTCGGCCCAAAGGACCATCATTCATAATTCGCATATTCCAAACGAGGCCGTCCTCACCAAGAACCACCGAACACAATCCAAACACTTCCACGCGCTGCTCGAAGTCTGCGGGAATCAACGCCGGACTGTTAGCACTGCCAATCCTCTCCGCTAACGCAAGTTGCTCAATCCAAACGTTTCTTGGCCTCTCGTCATTAACGAACATAGTCGGCAAGCTGCTTTGGCTAGTAAGCTCATAAAGCCGCTTTTGTCGGTCCTCTCCCGTCTTTTCGTCAACACCCATCAGCGGGTGCAGTACTCTGATAATAGGAATCTCTTTAACGAAACAGATATTTTTGAGGGCTTCAGCATAAAGCGCTTGTATGCCGGGAATAAAGGTTATTCGCACCCCCTCATTCATAGCCGCAGCCTCGTCTAATGTTATAAAAGATACGGCCATTCTTTTCTTCTTAATTTTGTCTCGGTGAGTTTTTTAGAACCTAATCTTACGAGTCAACCAGTCATCATGCTGTGCGGTCAATCATAAGTTGATACACGTTACTGTCTAACAAGTAGCCCTCGATAACCACGGGCGTGAAATAGCAACGAGAACAACTGCCCGCTAGAGCACTTACCAGGCCGCAGACACACTTTCCACAGTAGTGAAAACACCTAAATCACTTGGCGTTGAAAGAGGGACGACCACAGGATGGTAAAAAACCAGTTTCTAAAAGATACATGGTGGAGCCAGACGGGATCGAACCGACGACCTCAACACTGCCAGTGTTGCGCTCTCCCAACTGAGCTATGGCCCCACAGAACCCTCAGAGAACCCAAGGGAGGCGCATGCTAGTAATATAGCTGTGCTGTGTCAACTTCACCGCGAAAACTCCTTTAATCCTGAAGTATCGGTTATGCTTTAGCCTCAAGTGAAAGTCCGAACGCTAATGCTTTCGGCGCCCCTGTTTGCAACACGTCATGGAGCTAAACCTATGTATCCCAAAGTTCTACTCGCCCTCTCAGGCATTATTTTTCTCGCTTACGGCATCGTGTGCTGGGTCGACCCGGAAATACCCGCTCAACAAGCCGGCTTATTCATTGCCACCCATAACGGGTATGCGGAAATGGCGGCTATGTACGGTGGCTTACAAGGCAGCTTTGGCGCCATATTGATCGCCTCTGCCTTTATTAAAGGCTACGTGCGCCCCGGTCTGTGGCTCATTCTCATTTGCATTGGCACCCTGGCCGCCGCTCGAGGCAGCGTTGCTTTAAGCGACCTCGACTCGAGCTTTCAAGTGGCCAACAGCTCACTGGGTATTGATATGAGTTCGAGCTTCACCGCCTACACTTGGGGTGCATTGGCCTTTGAAGTTTTCATCGCCATCTGGGCTGGCATTTCGCTGCTCAAGACGCGCTAAGGCTTGCGAATTCCTTTTCTAGCCGCTTAGCGGCTTTTTTAGAGACGCCGCCCAACACATCAATGGCCGACCGCAGTCTTGCTCGGGTCATATCGGGCCCTAAAATGGCCATGGAATCGGGCATTGAATAACCCGAATTGCCCCCGGCAATAGCCACAAATAAAGGGGCAAATAGCACCTTGGGCTTGAGCTCCATGGCCGTCGACAAGGACTTTAGCGCTGCGAACAACGCGTCTCTGCTCCAGTCTTGCTGGGCTTCGAGGGTCCATAAGACGAATTGCAAGCATCTTACCGTGGCGTCAGACTCCTGATCAGCGCTCTCAAAGTCTGCGGCAGTAATCGGCAACTCGCCTGAGACGAGATAGGCCGATAAGGGAATAAAATCGGACAAGACATTCATGCGCGATTGGGCGTGGGGCAGAATTTTTTCCAGCATGTCCGCGTTGAGCGCCCAGTCTTGAAGCCGCTGACCCAACTGCGCCGTGGTTAAATCCTCACGAATCCAGAGACCGTTGAGCCAGTTTAATTTTTCAACATCAAAAATAGGACCGCCCAAAGAGACCCGCTGAATATCAAATACCTGCTCCATTTCTGTGAGCGTAAATTTCTCCCGCTCATCGGGCATAGACCAGCCCATACGGCCCAAATAGTTCACCAATGCTTCGGGCAAAAATCCCATGCGCTGGTAATACAAAATACTGGTGGGGTTTTTACGTTTGCTAAGCTTTGATTTATCGGGGTTTCGCAACAGGGGTAAGTGACAAAGCTGAGGCATATCCCAACCAAAGTACTCGTACAACAACTGGTGTTTGGGCGCTGAGTTAATCCACTCTTCACCACGAATCACATGACTGATTTCCATCAGGTGGTCATCAACAACATTGGCCAGATGGTAGGTAGGCATGCCATCTGACTTCAGCAAAATCTGAGCATCAACCATGCTCCAGTCCAGTTCAATAGTGCCCCTTAGCATATCGTTGATAACGCAGGAGCCTGCGCCTTCGGGCACCATCATGCGAATCACAAAAGGGGCATCGGCCGCCTTACGCGCGGCCTGCTCATCGGCGGGTAAAATAAGGTCAGAGGGCTTGAGTGCCGCGCTATTGCCCGACTCCCGGCGTGCCTCGCGCAGCGTATTCAGCTCCTCGCTTGTGCGGTAACACACAAAGGCTTTACCCGCTTCCACTAGCTGCCAGGCATAGTTGGCGTAGGTATTCCCCCGCTCACTCTGCCGATACGGACCATGAGGCCCTCCTATGTCGGGGCCTTCATCCCAGTCGAGTCCCAACCAACGTAAAGACTTCAATACCGCCTGTTCCGCTTCGGGTGTGCTGCGAGCTCGATCAGTATCTTCAATACGCAAAATAAACTCACCGCCGTGAGCCCGGGCAAAACACCGATTAAACAAAGCCATATAAGCGGTACCCACATGGGGATCACCCGTGGGAGATGGGGCAACGCGAGTGCGCACAGTCACAAATCTTTACTCCAAAATGAACGATCTGAGGGGTAGGAGTTTATCAGAGCCCGAAGTGTATCTGCTGCTACCGATAACAATATAAATAGCGCTTGGCATTTATCGAGTAACACGCATAAACGTTGCCGGCGGGACTGCACAGAGGGTGCCCTCCTATGGCATAGTACATGCCTGAGTTTTACGGGGCCCATGGCCTTATAAGACCCACATAGCGCCCATCCCAGCATCCGTAATTAAGGCAGAGACCACGTGAAAACCAGACAAGCCCTTGGGGGATTACTACGCACCCTGTTTTCGACGGTAATCGCCACTAGCTTAATGGCCTGCGGTGGGGGGGAAAGCAATGTTCTCGAAGGTAACCGTACGGGAATTTTGCACTACGGCAATGGCGCTGAACCCCAAGGTCTAGACCCCCATGTGGTTACTGGCGTTCCCGAAAACCACCTGATTAGAGCCCTTTTCGAGGGTCTTGCAGTAAAAAACCCGATCACGCTAGAGCCCGAACCGGGCGTTGCGCAACGCTGGGAGTTCAGCGACCAAGGGAAAGTCATTACGTTTTATTTAAATCCTGAAGCTCGCTGGTCCAACGGTGAACAAGTGACCGCCAGTGACTATGTGTGGAGCTGGAATCGGGCGCTGCATCCGCAAACCGGTAACCTCTATGCCTACATGCTTTACCCCGTCAAAAACGCCGAGGCCTATGCTAAAGGGGAAATTAAGGATTTCGCCGCTGTGGGGGTGAAGGCACTGAACGACACAACGTTAGAGGTCACTCTCAACGCACCCACCCCCTACTTTATTCAACTCATGGATCACTACAGTACCTTTGCGGTGCATCCCGAGACGCTGCTCAAATTTGGCAAAATGACCGACCGCTTCACCCCCTGGACTCGCGTTGGCAGCATGGTCAGCAACGGTGCTTTTGTGCTGACTGATTGGGCGCTCAATCGTCATATTAAAATGGCTAAGAGCCCGCATTACTGGGACAGAGACAAGGTGAGCCTAAACGGTGTGGTGTTTTACCCCACAGAGAATGTGGTGAGCGAAGAACGCATGTTTCGGGTCGAGCAACTTCACTACACCGCCGTCGTGCCACTCGATAAAATTCCCGTATACCGCGAACGGCCCAACACCCCCTACCTGCAGTCTCCTTACCTAGGCACCTATTACTATCTGGTCAATACCGACCGGCCCCCGGTAGACAACGTCAAAGTCCGACAAGCCTTATCAATGTCGGTAGATCGGGAAAAGCTCGTTCGCAGTGTGCTACAGGAAACAGCCGTAGCGGCCTATAGCATTACACCACCCGACACCTTGGGTTATTACCCACCTCAAGTCTTTAGCTATGACCCCGACAAGGCTAGGGCCTTACTGGCAGAGGCTGGCTACCCCAATGGCGAGGGCTGGCCGGGGCTTGAAATCATTTACAACACGCAGGAAGCCCATCGAAAGATAGCCGTTGCTATTCAGCAAATGTGGAAGTCCGAGCTAAACGTAGACATCACGATTGCCAATCAAGAGTGGAAGGTCTATTTGAATTCGGTTTCCCAACGCGATTTCCAAGTTGCTCGAAGAGGCTGGATTGGCGACTACGTCGATGCCAACAACTTTTTAGACTTGTTTATTACTGATGGCGGTAATAACAACACCGGATACAGCAACGCCATTTACGACGACTTGATTCTGCAAAAAGCGCCCCGAGCTCAATCTCGGGAAGAGCGCTACGCCCTATTCACAGAGGCGGAAACTATGCTCATGGAGGAGATGCCCATCATTCCAATCTACACCTACACCAGCAAACACCTTATTCACCCGAGTGTTGAGGGCATCTACCCGAACCTGATGGATTCACTGAATCTTAAGTACGTCAAATTGCACCCCGAGCAAACGTTGTCCGGGGAGGTGAACTAATGCTGCGTTTTATTATTAGCCGACTGCTGCAGGCCATACCGGTTATTTTCATTGTCATTACGGCCACCTTTTTTTTGGTGAGAGCCGCCCCTGGGGGGCCTTTTGATGCCGAAAAAGTGGTGCTCCCCGAGGTCAAGCGAGCTTTGGAGGCTCAGTACAAATTAGACTTGCCCCTGCATGAACAATATTTTGCTTATCTGTCAGATCTAGCCCAAGGGGAATTAGGGCCGTCTTTTAAATACCCCGGGCGCAGCGTGAATGAAATTTTATTTTCAGGGCTTCCTGTCACCGCTGAGCTAGGCTTCTACGCCTTACTTATTGCCTTGATCATTGGCGTTACGGCCGGTGTGTTTGCATCTCTGAAACCCAATACGCGGCAAGACTACATTCCCATGGGTTTGGCCATGATTGGCATTTGCATGCCTTCTTTTTTATTGGGGCCCTTGTTGGTGCTGGTGTTTGGTATTTATCTTGAGTGGCTGCCCATTTCGGGCTGGGGGTCGATTCCCGGCGATAAAATACTGCCCTCGATTACCCTGGGAGCCGCTTATGCCGCTTATGTCGCGCGCTTGTCACGGGCGGGCATGCTCGAAATCTTATCGCAGGATTATATTCGCACGGCCCGCGCCAAAGGGTTGCCCGAATGGCTGGTAGTAGGAAAGCACGCCTTGCGCGGCGGCCTGATCCCGGTCGTTGCCTTTCTTGGGCCGGCTTTTGCCGGGCTACTCGCCGGTTCCTTTGTGGTAGAGACCATTTTTCAGATTCCGGGTTTAGGCCGCTTCTATGTGCAGGCCGCCTTTAACCGAGACTACACCATGATTTTGGGCACCACGGTGTTCCTTTCTTCACTCATTGTATTGTTCAACCTTATTAGCGATGTGGCAGCGGCGTGGCTCAACCCGCGGCTGCGCAGCCAACTTTCAGGAGGTGGTCAATGACAACCCTCCAAGCAAGTGAACAGGTAGACCTTCTCGAGCATGCTGAACAAGGTGCCTCACTCTGGCGAGATGCTTGGCAGCGACTGCGTAAAAATAAAATGGCGGTTGGCGGCGGTATTACCCTGCTGCTGTTCATCTTGATGGCGCTGCTAACCCCATGGCTGGCACCTTACAGCTATGAGGCGCAGAACCTTGATCTGGGCGCATCGCCACCCTCCGCCGCACATTGGTTAGGCACCGATGTCTTCGGACGAGATGTGCTGACTCAGGTCATGTATGGCGGGCGTGTATCACTCGCTGTGGGGTTTATTGCCACCGCGGTGGCCTTGCTCATAGGCGTTACTTGGGGCGCTGTAGCGGGTTATGTCGGTGGGCGTGTCGATGCGGTGATGATGCGCATCGTCGATATTTTATACGCCCTGCCTTTCATGATCTTTATTGTGTTGTTAATGGTCGTTTTTGGTCGCAACGTATTGCTGCTGTTTTTAGCGATTGGTGCCGTCGAATGGCTCACAATGGCCCGCATTATGCGCTCCCAAGTTCAGTCATTGCGCCAGCAAGAATTTGTCGAGGCGGCCATATCCCTTGGCTTATCGCCAGCGGCGATTATTAGAAGGCATGTGATACCCAATGCCTTGGGTCCCATCATTGTTTATACAACGCTCACAATCCCATCGGTCATGCTTTTGGAGGCTTTTTTAAGCTTCTTGGGGCTGGGCATTCAGCCGCCACAAACGTCTTGGGGTTTGCTGATTAGCTACGGAGCCGAAACCATGGAGGAGTACCCGTGGTTACTGATTTTCCCGGGGCTGGCCCTAACCACCACCTTGTTCTCGCTCAACTTTTTGGGTGACGGGCTACGTGATGCACTCGATGTGCGGGGGTCTAAAGACTGATGAGCTTACTAACTGTCGATAATTTAGAAGTGAGCTTTGTGACTCGAAACGGCACTCACAAGGCCGTTAAAGGCGTAAGCTTCACCGTAGAAACCCAGCAAATAACGGCAATTATTGGCGAGTCGGGCTCGGGGAAATCGGTCTCCTGCTATGCCTTACTCGGGCTCATTCCATCCCCTCCGGGTCGTATTGACGGCGGCAGTGCCCAATTCCAAGGGCAAAACTTGTTAACGCTGTCTGAAGCAGAGCTCCGGAAGATTCGCGGCAGTGATGTCGCCATGATTTTTCAGGATCCAATGACCTGTTTAAACCCCTATCTCACCATTGGTGAACAGCTGATCGAGCCCCTGCTTATACACCGCAATCTTTCCCGAGCAGATGCCAAAACTCGCGCCATAGAATTACTCGACGAGGTGGGTATACGCAGTCCCAATAGCACCTTCGATAGTTTCCCGCATGAGTTTTCAGGGGGTATGCGTCAGCGGGTCATGATTGCTATGGCATTGATCAATGAGCCTAAGCTGCTCATTGCCGATGAACCCACCACAGCGCTTGATGTAACGATTCAGGCACAAATTTTACGACTCATTGCTGATCTGCAAAAAAATCGCGATATTGGCGTGCTGTTTATTTCCCATGACCTCGCCGTCGTCTCCGATATAGCTGACCAGATTGTTGTTATGGAACAGGGCGAAGTGGTCGAAAGCGGGTCTCCCGATGCTATTTTTAATCATGCCCAGCACCCCTATACACAAAAACTACTCGCGGCGATTCCCGCTGGAGAACGCGAAGAGCCCGCAGCGAAAAATCAGGTTTTAATCAATGTCTGCAACCTTCGCACATGGTTTCAGCCCAACGCCAAAGCAGAGCCGGTCAAAGCTGTCGATGACGTGAGCTTTGATATTTATCGCGGCGAAATATTGGGGCTAGTGGGCGAGTCTGGCAGTGGAAAATCGACATTGGGCCGGTCGATTATGCGGCTTGCGCCCATAACAAGCGGTCAAGTGACTTTTGATGAAACCCATCTGACCGGCCTTGAAGGCCGCAACCTGAAAGAGTTTCGCTCGCGCATGCAAATGATCTTTCAGGATCCCTTTGCCTCACTGAACCCACGCATGACCGTTTACGATACGCTCGCCGAGCCGTTGTTGTTGCATGGTATTTGTCAGCGAGCAAACCTTGACCGTCACATCGCCAAGCTCATGGACGACGTGGGTCTTGCGAGAAACTTTATTCGCAAATACCCCCATGAGTTCTCTGGCGGTCAGCGACAACGTATTGCTATTGGGCGAGCGCTCGCGACTCAACCCGAATTCATTGTTGCCGATGAGCCTGTCTCGGCTCTCGACGTCACCATTCAAGCGCAAATCCTCGACTTATTAATGGCACTCGGTCGCGAGCACAACCTCACCATGCTGTTCGTGTCTCACGACATGGCGGTTATTCGACACATTGCTGATCGGGTGCTGGTCATGTACCACGGTAAGATTGTCGAGGCAGGGCCAGTGAAGCAGGTCTTCAACAACCCAGCAGAGCCCTACACCCAGTCCTTATTGTCCAGCATTCCCGGCGCAGCCATGATGTGATAGCGAGAGTCGACGTGTCAGGTATGAGTGCATTGAGTTACTTACGGATGCCCGTGCCGCCAGCGCAACTACTTTATGAAAAGTTACCTGAACGGCGCCAACTGCCACCGATACCACCCAGGTGCCCTTCTGTGCAGAGATTGCATTAGGCCAGTGCCTTGCCGCTAAACAGCTAAAAATATAAGCATCGAGGCACTTTTTTTCGCCATCGATTGAAACAACCCGCCACCGGCCTCATCTACAGCGTAAAGCCACCATCAAGCGTCAGCAATTGCCCCGTCACATAACGCGACCCGGTAACGAAAGATAGAATCGCATCGGCAACATCGTCTGGCGTGACCACATGCCCCAGTGGTGTTTGCTCAGAAAAAGCAGCCTTTAATTCATCGTACTGTCCTGTATCACCCCCGCCCCAAGTATTGAATGCCCAATCACCATCAATTAATCCGGGCAGCACAGCGTTGACACGAATCCCGTCTTTACCCAAGGTTTTAGCCAGCGTTTTCGTGAGGCTATTCATACCCGCCTTGGAGGCGCAATACGCTATCGAACTGCCATTCGCAGTCAGGCTGGCTATACTAGAGGTCATAACCACTGCACCTGAGCCTGCCTCGCGCAAGTAAGGCGCGGCAGCACGTGTCATAAAAAAGGCACCCATGAGATTAACCCCCAAAGCTTGATGCCAAATCTCTTCGGTAAGCCCCTCAAGATCATGGTGCGGTACAAACGTTGTGGTGCCAGCATTGTTGATCAATATATCGAGCCGTCCAAACTTTTCGATCGTCTCACTGACCATGCGACGACAGTCTTTTTCCTGACTCACGTCGCCCTGCAGCGCTATCCCTTGGACCCCTTCATGAACAACATGATCAACAACGGCCTCTGCACCGGTTTGTGACGAATTGTAATTAACGGCGACATTGACGCCCAATTTGGCGAGCTTTATTGCCACCGCAGCACCAACACCTGAACTCCCACCGGTTATTAAAGCCGCTTGATTTGAATAAGACATGGTCTCTTACGATCCTTGTGTGCAGTTGACATAAAAGCTGAAAGTAAATGTTCAGCCGAGGTGCCAGCATGAAAGCTAACAAAAACCCTAGGTCAGCCTTGTGGCCATAATAAACCACTAGGTTAGTGGGCTACCAAACAGGCGCATATACCCATGAGACCTTTAAAGCACCACAGCAGAGATTGCTATGAGCTCAATACGCCGCGGGCTATCACTGCAGAGCACAATCTCTTACCCTTGTGCCTTTGGGTAGGCAGTAAAATAAAGGGCCGTGGCGTATGGCACAGCGATTGTCTAACCGAACGGAATACAACACAAGGATGTGTTGAGTCAGCACAATGGTTGCAAACGCTAAAGAACAGTTCTTAACTTTTCTTGCCACCAAAGCTTACTGGCTGGTTTTTGCGGTTCATTTCGCCGTTTTTGGGCTCATGCTGTTGAGATCAGCTAGCAATCAGGCCTATGAATTGCCTTTAGTGACGTGGGCTGTTTGGCTCGTCATTTTCACGGGCACGCCCTTGGCTTACTTCACCGAAAAAGGGAGAACTTATAAGTTTAGGGCGACGTTAACGCAGTGCTTATTGGTTACCAGCCTCGCCTTTGGCCTGTTTAATGCTGGGCTCAATGCCGTCACCTTATTTAATTTGCCGCTGATTGCATTAATAGCAGCGATATTTTTTAGTCCAACGGTAGCCCTTAAACAGCTGGGAATCGCGATAGCCGTCTTAATCGGTTTTTTAATCGCCAAACTGCTGGGGTATTTACCCGAAATCACCGACGCTGATTGGTTACTCAACTCAAACTATCGATGGACTTTAAGGACCGCCTACACCGTGCTATTCAGCGGCGCCATCATCTATTTTTTACAAAAATATGTGATTTTCACCTTGAGTTCCATCAAGGATCTCAATGTCCTTCAGGAGGCCGTAGATCAGGCACCCGATGCCTTTGTAGTTTGGGATAGAAACGACGGCTATTTTTGAGTAACCGGCGCTATCAAAATCTCGACACGCGGCTAAAACCCTGTCTGCGCAGGGGCACTACATTTGAGGACACACTGCGTAAAGGCATTGAAATTGGCATGTATCCCGAGGCTGTGGGCCGGGAGGAGCAATGAGTTGAGCAACGAGTGAGTGCTCATCAATGGGCTGAGCCTAACAAGGTAGTTCGACTAGACGATGGTCGGTGGATGAATGTGGTGGAGTCTCGCACTTCCTCTGGCTATTTAGCGGGGTTTCGCACCGATATACAGCGTTAAGAAATTCACAGAACCTGCTACAAGCGACGTTAGATTCTGTCTCAGAGGCGGTCGTTACCATCTCGAAAGATGGCCGAGTGATTAATGTAAACGCCGCATCGCAAAAACTCTTTGGCTACTCTATATCAGAGCTACAAGGTCGGCGAGTTCTTGATATTGCCCCAGAAACACAAACGCTGGATATGAGTCAGCGTGTGATGAGTGATCAAACCGGCCCAGAAATTGGAACCTATTCCAATCAAATCGATACAACACTGACGCGTAAAAATGGTGATACGTTTACCGCGAGAGTTGATGTTCGCGACGTTGAAATTAATGGGCAGCAGGTATTTGTCACCTTTATAAACGATCTAACTCGTCAAAAGAAATTTGAAAGCACCGTACAAGCGCTCGGTTCTGCCGTAGAACAATTGGCTGCAGGTATCGTTCTACTTAATCATCAGTCCGAAATAACTTATAGCAATGCGTATTTTTCAAAATTACTCGATTTATCTTCAAATGTTGCTATTGAGGGATTGTTAGCTGACGACCTGTTTAAAGAAATGTCGGCGCAGATCGCGAGAATTGACGCTAGCGGTTCTGAGACTATCCAGACACAACTGCTCAAGTTTTACCAAAGCCTGTCAGCGCCTATTGTCATGCATACCTTGCATGAGCAACGCTTAACCCTACGCATGCAGGCCCTCGAGGGTGGCAACACCATTCTAACGCTCACTGACATCACCCAAGAACACGACCAACAACGTCAGCTCGAACAAACCAACAAGCTCGCCACGCTTGGGGATATGGCTGCCGGCATTGCCCATGAGCTTAATCAGCCTCTTAACGCCATAAAGCTCACTGCGACAAATCTGATGCTGCAATACCAGGGTGATAAATCCAAAGCAGAGAAAAATGCGTTGGTAAAGCTGGAGCAAATCAATACTCAAATTGATCGCGCCTCTGTTATTACGGACCGCATGCGAAAATCTGCGCGACTGGCAAGCGAGGAACAAGCCGAGGCTGATATCGCCTCAGTTGTCAGTGACACTTACTTACTCGTTGAATCCAGTCTCAGTCTCGAAAGCATTGAATTCCGGACAGAGGTCGAAGCATCAATGACGCCGTGCAAGCTTCACCCTATCCGCCTTGAGCAAGTGCTGCTGAACCTCATCTCCAATGCTAGGGATGCTTTTAAAAGCTCTCAAGATCGCAACGGTGTCGACTGGATATTGATCAGCGCTCGCCAAAAGACTGCCCATAGCATTGAGCTTACAGTCGCAGATTCCGCCGGCGGCATTCCAGACGGCCATATCCAGCGAATTTTCGATCCCTTTTTCACCACAAAAGAGGCCGGCAAAAGGACCGGCTTGGGCCTATCAATTTCGTACTCAATCATTAAGGATTCAGGCGGCAAGTTGTCGGTGAAAAACTCCAAAGATGGAGCAGTATTCACGCTTACGCTGGCAGCTTAGTACCTAACCGAATTGTCGAGAGCCCATTTTGGCGATTAGAGGCGACGTTTCCTCTACTGAATACTCTCGATCTAAAATTGAACTCACAAAGCGCCACTGACTTTTTGTTGCTTCCGGGGTCAATGTCACTTTTGACCATCCACGACGCTGCGTGTCAAGCGCGACCAACTCGGGGCTGCTATCACGCAGTAGCTGTGACAGTTGCTCGGGCGGCAGTGGGAAGTAACTCTCCAGTCCCGGGCTGGTAACCCCCGGACATCCGATCTCTACGCCTACCGAACGCCCCGCCTCTGTCTGCAGATTGAAGGCCCAACCGTTGTGCGTATCGCCCGCGACAACCACCGGATTATTTGCCAGCTCTAACAACAGCTGATAAACCCGCTCGCGATCTGCGGGATAACCATCCCAGGCATCGAGATTCATGGGTAAACCATAGGCACCTAACTGCAGCGTACCCAGTACATAGCTCCGTACCTCTTCTGGTAGGTTTAGTGTGGCGAGCTGCTCTTGTGTCATTTGAGGAATATTTATTTTTCCCATCAACACTTGCTGCCCCAAAAACTGCCAGGGCGCCCCACGATCTTTACTCGCAGCCAATTGGTTAGCCAGCCAGTGCAGTTGGTCTTCACCCAACAAACTTCGCTTGGGATCAGAAAGTAACGTTTCCTGAAAAACTTGAGGCGACCGCTTAGCGTCAATGAGGTCGCGCTTGTAATCTAGCTGCTCATCACGCCCCACGAGTCGTGTATCTAGCATGATAATGTCGGCTAAGTCGCCGACTTGGAAAGACCGGTAAATGGGCCCTTGATCGGTCTGCGCAGGCGTTCGAATAGGCATCCACTCGTGGTATGCCTTTCGGGCCATCTGCATTCGAACGTAAAAATCGCCCTCGCCCTCATCTTCATTATGATTTTGAGCACCATCGCGCCAGGTATTGTTCGCCAGTTCGTGATCGTCCCAAACACAAATCCAAGGGTGGGCCCCATGGGCGGCCTGCAAATCGACATCGGTGCGATATAAACCATAGCGCTGGCGGTAATCTTCTAAAGCCAATATTTCATGCTCAGGAACCACGGCCCTTCCCAGAGAATCAACAACATAGGGATTGGCATACACCCCTTGTGCGTATTCATAAATGTAATCGCCAAGGTGCATCACCAGGTCAACATCTGCCTCGGCAATATCCTTGTACGCGTTGAAATACCCCTGGGGATAATTGGAGCATGAGCAAACCGCCACGCTAAACGCCTCCACCGAACCAACAGGCATCGTACGAGTGCGCCCTACTGCAGAGGTCACCCCATTAAAAATAAACCGGAACCAGTAGCCTTTGCCCGGTTTCAACCCTGTGGCATCGACCTTAACCGTGTAATCCCGCTCAGGACCTGTTGCCGTTTCACCCCTCGCTACAATGCGGTCAAACTGCCGATCTTCTGCGACCTCCCATGTCCCGGCCAAGGTCTTCGCCGCTCCATCACCGGGTAGCACTCGCGTCCACAAAATCACACGGTCACTCAATGGGTCGCCACTGGCGATCCCGTGGGTGAAGTAGGCCGGTGCAGCGGCTACAACCTCAAAGCCCCGCAGGGAGGCCAAGCCTAGGGTAAGCCCCATGCCCTGTATTACGCGTCGTCGATTAATGTGTGACGTCTCGAACATGGTTTTAATCCTCACATATCTGCAGCTAAAACAGCGCGGTAAATGCCAAGCCACGCCACTAAAAAGCCTCACCCGGCCTGATTGATAAATTCAGTCGAATAAATGGGCTACGGGAAATATCAAACTCAGGTCCTTCAAGTTCAGTACCGTCGTCAAATTGCAGCGCTCGTAACCCTCCAACACCAGCACTTAAAGACGCCCACAAGCTCCCCTTAATTCGATGATTGAAATCGATGCCAAAATCAAACGCATTGATATCTCTGCTAGCGGTGCTCTCATTGGCATCAATCGCCCAGCCCGAACCTGAAATCATGCCACCAACGGCGAAAAACCAATTCGGTGACGGCGCATATATAACCTGAGGCCAAGGCATAATGCCGCTGATAGACCACTCTTGATTAATGGTATAAGAAACCCCCAAGTAGGGCAGCCAGTAATCATCGTAGGGAGATGTATTGGCAAAGACACCAAACATCCACCAAATGTCATCCGAGGCAATATAACGCGTAAAAACGCCTCCCATAGTTTGCCAATAGGCGGCACCGTTATCGAGGTTGTTGTCATTGTAGAAAGGCATCAGAAAACCCATAAGCTGCCAATCTTCACTCCATTGTTTAAAGTACCCCAACCCTAAAGCAGCCGTATCGACATTAAATTTCTCCGATTCAAAAATTTCGGAATCATCGAGGGTAAATTGGCTATGACTAGCATAAAAACCGACGACCAACGCATCCGTTTGATTAAGCAGAAAAGGTAATCCTCCCGCCGCGCTTGCACTGCTCTGCTGGTAACGAACAGAATTTCCGGCCTCTGGAAACTCGCGCACCGTGGCATCGTCGTAATAAGACGTGCCAAGGTAAGCGACCGGAAGAAATGGGGCGTTGCTGCGGGATCGAGAAAATTCGATATCTGATTCAGAAAATGCTCGCGCCTTTTTTGCGATATACCGACCCAAAATCGTATCAGCATTTGAGACTTCGGCCGGAACCGATTCAGTCACCAACTCATCGACCGCAACCTCCGCAAGTACAGGCTGTATCTGTAACCATACTGCTGCCCACAGAAAGACCGAGCAGCTCAGTTTAATAGGCATCTACAGGCGTTCCACATTGACAAGAGTTCCACATCGTTAGGTCCGAATTGTACGCGCTGGCACTGGCACTGACACACCCAACTACTCTACCCTATCAGTATGAATAAAATGTTTCATAATGCGGCGGATTCCAGCTCCCCGTCACCCTGGCGTTTTTGCACAGCGCCCTGCATGGATTGGACGGATCGCCACTGTCGACACTTTTGGCGCCAGCTCACCCACCGCAGTCGGCTTTATACAGAAATGGTCACCACAGGTGCACTGCTGCATGGCGATGTTGATCGTCATTTAGGCTACGGCAGTGCAGAGCATCCGCTCGCCTTACAATTGGGCGGTTCGAGCCCACAAGATCTTGCCCATTGCGCCCAAATGGCTGAAGCCAGAGGCTACGATGAAGTAAACCTCAACTGTGGATGCCCATCAGATAGAGTACAAAACGGCCGTTTTGGGGCCTGCTTAATGGCCGAACCGAAACTTGTTCGGGACTGCGTAGCAGCCATGCGAGAGGTCGTTGATATTCCCGTTACCGTGAAGCAACGCATCGGCATAGATCACCAAGAAAGCTTCGAGGAGCTGCGAGACTTTGTCGGAACCGTAGCTGAAGGCGGGTGCCATGTATTTATTGTTCACGCTAGAAAAGCGTGGCTAGAGGGTCTGTCGCCCAAGCAAAACCGAGAAATACCGCCACTCAACTATGAATGGGTTTATGCGCTGAAGGAACAGTTTCCACACCTTACTATCGTGTTAAATGGGGGCATTCAAAGTCTGGAGGAATGTGAACAACACCTGACGAAAGTCGATGGCGTCATGCTCGGTAGAGCGGCTTATCAAACGCCTTGGCTGTTAAGCACCGTCGACTCAAGACTCTTTGGTGCAGAAGATCCCGCCCTCACTCGAGAGTCAGTCATCGTCAAGCTGTCTGCGTATGTCGACGATTACTTGGCGAATGGCGGCCGACTCAACCACGTAACACGACACATCTTGGGGCTCTTTCATCAACAGCCAGGGGGCCGTCTATTTCGCAGGGCCCTCAGTGAAGGCGCTCATCTTATCGATGCTGACGGAAAGGTATTACTAGCCGCTCTCGCCGAAGTTACTCAACGCCATGGCAAGGAATCTGTGGTTGAATAGCGTCTCATCGCGATTTCAGCCTACGCAAACAAAAACTCACGGATGACCATTAAATGAACAAACTGGACCAACTCCGAGGCATGACTGATGTTGTGGCTGACACCGGCGACATCGATGCTATTGAGCGGGTAAAGCCCCAGGACGCCACAACAAATCCGTCCCTGCTGTTAAAAGCAGCGCAAATGCCGCGATTTGAAGAGCTCGTTGCGACGGTCAAAACAGGCCAGTATTCTAAGTCTGAATCTTGCGATCAGTTTGCCGTTGCTGTGGGCACAGAAATTATCCAGCTAATTCCCGGCCGCATCAGTACAGAGGTCGATGCCCGTCTATCGTTTGACACCCAGGCGACGGTCGCAAAAGCTCGAGAGTTGATGGCACTGTATGACCAGCAAGGCATTACCAGCGACCGTATTCTTATTAAAATTGCCGCCACGTGGGAAGGTATTCGTGCCGCAGAAATTCTCGAACGCGAGGGTATACAGTGCAACCTAACGTTAGTGTTCGGCTTTGCCCAAGCCCAGGCCTGTGCCGATGCCGGCGTCTTCCTGATATCGCCTTTTGTTGGGCGTATTCTTGATTGGTATCTGGCGAATACCGACCTTAAAGTCACCCACCCCAGTGAAGATCCTGGGGTACAGTCGGTAATACGAATATACGACCATTACAAAAGCCATGGTTATGGCACCGTCGTAATGGGCGCCAGTTTCCGTAATACCGGTGAGGTCGAGGCCTTAGCCGGGTGCGATCGCCTAACAATCAGTCCAGACCTCATGGAGGCCCTGAGCAAAGATCTCGAAAATTTGCCTCAAGCACTCATACCCCTCGCTGCCAGCCGAAAAAAACCGGCTGCCCTCTCGGAGGGAGCCTTTCGCTGGCAAAACAATGAAGAGGCCATGGTGATCGAAAAGCTGTCTGATGGTATTCGGCGATTCGCTGCTGATCAGGTGAAGCTGGAACACATACTTCGGCAGGGTCATTGAGCCTCTAGGGTCATAACCAAGCTTTGAAAGGCTGCGTGGTTGGCATCATTAAGGCCCATTAAAGTGCGATGCGCTTCAATAACCTTGAGACGCACCTCGTCCTCACTGGCATTTCTGGCTGGCAAGTCACGACAGCAATCAACGTCGCAACGCTCGCTGCGCACCTCAAAAAGCTGACTAAAGCCCATAGCCTGTAACAGTCGGTCAATGCTGGGGTCACAGCTAAAAATGGCAGGTTTGAACCCAAATTGAGCCTCGGTACTGATGGCAAGCTTCGCCAGCATGCCCAAGGTGGTACTGTCGAGCCCCGTCGCCTCGGTAACATCCACCCATACCGAAAGGAAGTCGGGCTCGGCAAACATACGTTCAAAGTATTCGTCGAGAGCAGTACACATGACCAAACGCACGTCGCCCTGAAGTTTAAGTACGTGTGCTCCTCCGTTACTCCCTGCTCGGATTTGACAGTTTTTCAACTAAAGCCTCGCGTAATAAACAGGGCCGCCACATCGTCGGGGAGATGATTAGGGTCTACTGCCTCTAACCCCAGCCTCGTGGCTAGCGCGCGAGGACTCTCCAGTGGCCCCTCGAGCAGACGTAGCAATGACGCTTCTTTTTCTATGAGGTTACCGCTGCCTAAAAGCTCAAGGATGCCATCAGACAGCAAAGCCAGCACGAAGTGCTCCGGCAACGACACCTGATGCTGTGTATAGCAAGCGCCCTGCATCAGTCCCACTGGAGGACCTGCGCCCTCCAAATAGCGAACGCTACCTTCATCTAGCAGCACAGGATGGGGAAGATGGCCCGCGATACTGTAGGTGAGCTGGTGCGATTTAAAATTTAAAACACCCACAATCATCGTGGCGTATTTATTAATCACCAGCTCCAGCAATTCATTGTTGGCCAGTTCCAACATTTCTGTGGGGCAAACTACGGCATGATCCCCTCGGCGCAAAAAATCGGATCGTTTGCGCGCGAAGAGATTTTTTAAAAGTACTGTGGCGAAAGCCGATGAGCTTCCATGTCCGGAAACATCAGCGAGGAAAAAAACAATCTGATCTTCACCAACGCTGAAGTAGTCGGTGAAGTCGCCACTCAAGTACAGCGACGGCACTATGGCGTGACTAAACCAATAGTCGCCTTCGTGAAGTGCACCTGCGGGCAATAACGCCCGTTGAACCTGTCGCCCAGCCTGCTGGTCTTGTTGCAAAACACGTAGGGAATGGCGCAGTTCCGTATTACTGCGTTCAACATCTTCTTTGCTCGCTTTCAGCTCACGCTGCAGATGCCGGTGATTAACACAACGCTCAATCGAACGTTTTAACAGCCCAGGCCGGGTTTGCGGCCTCACAAAAAAGTCGGTGGCTCCTAGACCGAGGGCGGTTTTCATTGAGTCCACGTCTTGCTCGTCAGCAATAACAATAACGGGCACCTGCACATCAAAGTTTCGCATGGCTCTTCGAACAGACGCCCATGACACATTAGTCAGGTCGGCGTTACAAAGCACGCAGTCCCAGGGGCTATCAGGGCCCAAAGCCCCCTTTAAGTCGGGCACCTCATCGGCGACATCGCACTGAAAAGCGCTGGAACCCAGCGCTGCAATTAATTGCTCCGCCCTCGCAGACTGATCATCAACAACCAGGACTCTTCTCACATCATTCTCAGTGCTCATGAATGAGGACTGTTCTACACGCCTTCAGAAATCATCTCCTTCCCAAGCTTCATCAAACTCCGAAAAGTCATCGAGGATTTCGCCGTCGTTTGTCAGCAACTCCCTACGCTGCATGTAGGCATCCCTGAGAAAGATGTATTGATCGCCTGACAGCAATTCATCGGCGCCTAACAAACCAGCGCGAATATCGACCAGAGAGACCGCTCGTAGCCCCCACTGCGCATCTCGCCCACCAATTTGGCCTGTTGGCGAAGCATAGGCGTCAAAAACGGTGCCTGCCGTTGCACGCACAGTGCTGGGGCCTAAAAAGGGCAACATAATAAAAGGCCCCTGTGCCACACCCCAGGTCGCCAGCGTATGCCCAAAGTCTGTTTGATATTGGGGGATCTCCATGTGGCTGGCGACATCAAAGACGCCAAAAAATCCCAGCGTCGTGTTCACCACAACCCGACCTAAGTTGTTAGCGCCATATTCGAATCGCCCTTGAAGCAATGCATTGAGCGCCGCGTTAACGTCGATAAAATTGCGAAAGAAATTGTTAACGCCCATTCTCGCTGGGGTAGGCATAACCGCCTCGTAACCTACAGCAAGAGGCCGGACAACGTATTTATCAGCGCCATTGTTAAAGCCGTAGATAGCTCGATTAAAGCCTTCTAGAGGATCGTCTGTTGCGTAGACCGAGCCCCCGTGCAAAGACGCTAGCAGCAATACCAAAGCGATTAAACCGTTACGCATAAGCCCCACTTTTGCTTCAATCTCGTCATGGAATTAAACGACGATAATCTTTTGTGATACCGACCCTATCAAACCTCGAGCATGGCTACGAGGGTGGGGTAGAAAATCCCCAAAAATTCACTCTTAGCGGGCATACGTAAAAACGCTTACCTTGGGTTTTCATTTAACCAAATTTTTACTTTTTGCCATTGTTCATCGAGGCGTTTAGCAGACACAGGCAAACGCGTTCCTAACTGCTGAGCAAAGAGCGACACCCTAAACTCTTCGAGCATCCATCGATATTGCAAAGCCGGAGGCGATAACGCGGTAAGACCGGGATAATTTGCGCCAGCCTCAAGCAAACGCTCGAGACTGGGCTGCAGTAGTCTCAAACTCTTTTGATCTTTTTCAGTTTGTCCATTGAGCCGCTGAATACGGTGTAACAGCGCTTTGCCATAACGCGGATACTGTTCAATCCAGTTGGCCGGATTCATCACCATAAACCCGGGCTCTAACAAGGTCTGAATTTGAGCTGCAATATCGGCGCGAGCGGCTAAAAACTCGACCTTCGTCAGTTGGGTTAGGTGACGTTGCGCTTCAGCGAGCGGTTGTAAAAAGTTGATTAAAACTTGCTCTTTGGCCAGCGCCGTCGGTACCCATTGGCCTTTGGCAGCCTCAAGGCTCTGGGTGAATGATGCTTCATCTCTGGGCAAATTTTCGCCCCAAATTTCGAGGAGGCTCGCCATAATGGTCTCGCGGACAAGGCCAGATCGCTCCAGCCCACTGCCTGCCAGGGCGAGGGAAGATTTGTTATCCGACAAAAGTTGCTTACGCAAATACTTTACCGTTTGGCTGCTACAGCTCATAGCAAGAGCAGCGACTCCGCGACGATGCAGCAAAACGGCATCAGGTTGATAATCATGCAACTCCACCGCAATGCGCTCGCCATGATCGACCAAGGCAGGAAATTGTTCCACTCTCATACCAGCAGCAGTGGTGCGCCAAATATGGGGCAGCTCGCCAAAACTCCAATTTTTAACCTGATGCTGTGCGGGAGAATCTGAAGGCTCGCTAGGCCTTTCGGCACCAGCACCGTCACGAAACTGCGCCACCAGCGCCGACATATCTCGGCCTTGCGTCAGTAACTTACCTCTTTCGTCAACCACTCTAATGTTAGCCCGATAAAACTCAGTCAGGCCCGCGACATCCCAGTCTTCATCGGCTATGACGACGCCCCGGGTTTTACGCAGCGCAGTCGCCAATGCCGAACAAAGTGCGACGTCATCGGCTTGCATCGAGGCCAGCGCAGCATCAACAACGTCGGGTACTGGTACTAGCTGCTTACGGCAGGACTTCGGCAGCCCTTTCACCAAGGCAATACATTTTTCTCGCAACAACCCGGGTACCAGCCATTCAAAGCGATAACGGGGCGCGCGGTTAAGTAGGGGTAAGGGAATTGTTACCGAGATACCATCATTGTCTCGGCCAGGCTCAAAACAATATTTCAATCGATAGGTCGTATCTCGCCAATCGAGCTCAGAAGGGAATTGATCGGCAACTGCGTCACCCGGATCCCGGGTTAGAATCTGCGACTGATCAAGGCGCAGTTGTTTGTCGTCGACCAGCTGCCTGGTCCATTTTTCGAGACTGCTGGCACTGAAGCAATGATCGGGAATTCGTTCATCATAAAACTCAAAAAGTGCTTGCTCATCGACCAGTAAATCTCGACGACGAGTCCGTGATTCAAGATCCTGAACTTCTCTAACCTTGGCCAAATTTGCCTTGAGAAAAGCAGGCGGTTTTCGATATTCACCACAGACCAATCCGTCTCTGATAAAAATTTCCCGCGTTGCCACAGGGTTTACATCGCCAAAATGAATGCGATTACCGTCACTAATGGTTAAGCCATAAAGTGTCACCCGCTCCACGGCCATAACCCGACCTGAACGCATTTGCCACGCCGGCTCATAATGATGGCGCTTGAGTATTTGCGGGTTAATTCGAAGGAGCCACTTGGGGTCAATAGCCGCGCACTGGCGCGCATAAACCTGCGACGTTTCAACAATCTCTGCAGCGACCAACCACTTGGGCGGCTTTTTATGCAACACCGACCCTGGGAAGATCTGAACCTTCCTGTTGCGGGTCGCATTGTATTTTCGTCCCTCATCAAGTTGCGCCACTTGCCCAAGTAACCCGGATAACAGGGCTTTGTGAACACCTTCAAAATCTGTTTCCTCACTGAACTCGGCCCGAGGACGCAGCTGCACCTGTCGGCAGGCAATCACCAGCTGCCCATGGACCTCGCGCCACTCGCGCAGCCGAAGAAATGAAAGGAATTCGCGCTGACATAACTTTCGAAGTTGATTCTGTGACAGCGACTGTCGTTGCTCCTCGTAGTACCGCCACAAATTAAGCCAAGATAAAAAGTCTGAGCGCGGATGATTAAAGCGCGCGTGAGCTTGATCGGCCTGGGCGCGCTTTTCCGCGGGTCGCTCTCTGGGGTCTTGAACAGCGAGGCCACTGACCACAATTAGGATTTCCTCAAGACACTTCAATTCGCCAGCCGCGTGAACCATGCGGGCTAACTTAGGGTCTACGGGCAGCTTGGCCATTTTCCGGCCCAGTGCGGTCAACTTGCCTCGCGCAGAAATAGCCCCCAACTCCTCAAGCAGTCGCTGGCCATCGCGTACCATTTTACCTTCGGGCGGATCGACAAAAGGAAATTTCTGAACCTCTCCTAAACCCAACTCCAACATCTTCAAAACAACAGCAGCCAGGTTGGTGCGTAAAATTTCTGGATCAGTAAATTCTGGTCTGGCCAAAAAATCTTGTTCGCTGTAAAGACGCAAACACACCCCCGCCGCCACTCGCCCACAACGTCCCTTGCGTTGGTTTGCACTCGATTGTGAAATTCGCTCAACAGGCAAACGCTGTAGTCGGGTTCGATGGCTGTAGCGACTCACTCGGGCAGTGCCCGGATCAATCACGTAGCGAATACCTGGAACCGTTAGCGAGGTCTCGGCAACGTTGGTTGCCAGTACGACCCGCATGCCACTTCCCGTGGGTTTAAACACCCTATTTTGTTCCGCAGCGCTTAGGCGCGCATAAAGCGGTAAAATCTGGCGGCGCTCGTCCCCTTTTAGCCGACGGGAGAGATCGCGAATTTCACGCTCCCCCGGTAAGAAAATCAGGACGTCGCCTCGAGGACCAAAATCCTCGGCAACAATGCCATCAACGGCCCGGACGATTTGGTCCTCTACCGCGTCCTCAGAATCATCAGAGTCACCTAAGTAATGTACTTCCACAGGGAAAAGCCGCCCTGACACTTCAATGATGGGCGCGTTGTCAAAATGCTGTGAAAACCGGTCTACATCAATGGTTGCAGAGGTAATGATGACCTTGAGGTCTGGTCTTTTGGGGAGTAACGCCCGGAGATAGCCCAAAATGAAATCGATATTCAGGCTACGCTCGTGGGCCTCGTCAATGATGAGCGTGTCGTAATCGCGCAACTCACGATCCCGCTGTAATTCTGCCAGCAAAATACCGTCGGTCATGAGTTTTATGGCCGTACTGGGGGCGACTGCGTCATTAAAGCGCACCTTATAGCCCACCAAGGCACCCAGCTCAGACCCCAGTTCATCGGCGATACGCTCTGCAACCCGGCGTGCGGCTAAACGTCGGGGCTGAGTGTGGCCAATACGAGCGACCTGGCCCCGTCCTAATTCAAGACAGATCTTGGGAATTTGAGTGGTTTTTCCTGAGCCCGTCTCTCCGGCAATAATGACCACTTGGTGCTGCCTTATCGCCTCACGAATCTCCTCCCGACGCTCGCATACCGGCAAATCGCTAGGGAAACTAATAGGGCTGGGAATAGTGCGAACCGGCGGATTTTCTGTTTTTTTAAGCATGAAAAAATACGACTAAAATCGGCAATCAAGCCGATTCCCGCAGCTCCCGCCGCAAAATTTTCCCCACATTTGTTTTCGGCAACTCATCCCGGAATTCAATATGCTTTGGAACTTTGTATGCGGTGAGTTGGCCCCGACAAAAGTCTTTTAACGCCGCTTCAGTGAGGGTTTGATCTTTTCGAATCACAAACATTTTGATGACCTCACCACTTTTGGCATCGGCAACGCCAACAGCAGCACACTCCAAAACTCCGGGGTGTTTACTAACAACATCTTCAAGTTCATTGGGATACACGTTGAAACCTGAAACGACAATCATGTCTTTTTTGCGATCTACGATCCTGAGATAACCGTCTGGTTGAATAACGGCCACATCACCGGTAAAGAACCACCCCTCAGTATCGATGGCCTCAGCCGTGGCCTCGGGTCGCTGCCAGTAACCCTGCATCACTTGGGGCCCTCTAATGCAGAGCTCTCCGGGTTCATCAAAACCCAAAGGCTGATTATCGGCATCGACAACACGCACTTCAGTTCTAGGCACAGGCACACCAATGGTGCCCAACTGTTGTGCACCCCCGGGATTACCAGTTGCAACGGGTGACGTTTCTGTTAGCCCATAGCCCTCAGACACCGGGCAGTGCGTCAGTGCTTGCCAGGCTTTAGCCGCATCCTCTGTCAGCGCCATGCCCCCGGAAAGAGTCACCTTTAAATCACTAAAATCGAGCGCCTGAAAATCGGAGTCATTGGTTAGGGCTACAAACAGGGTGTTCAATCCAAAAAACAAGCGAGGGCGATAGGTTTTAAAGGCGCTAACGACCGACTTCAGATCTCGAGGGTTCGGTATCAAAACTGTGTGTGCACCCACATAAAGCGCATACATAGACGCCGTAAAGGCATAGATATGGTACACCGGCAGGGGCTGCACAAAAATATCGCCACTGCCCTTCAGCTGGTAACTACCAAACAGTGCATCTGCCTGGAGCACGTTGGCCACAAGATTACTGTGAGACAGCATGGCCCCCTTGGCGACACCGGTAGTACCCCCGGTGTACTGCAGCATTGCCAAGTCATCGCCTTGCAAATTAGAAGCTGACTCAAATTTATGTTTTTGACCTGCTGACAACACGCTTCTTAACTTCAATGCGCCAGGGATTGAAAAAGGCGGCACCAACTTTTTGACGTGTTTGGCCACAAAATTTATCAAGAAGCGTTTCGGTTGCGGGTGTAGATCTGCGAGCTCGGTAATCACCACCTTGTCAACTGCCGTGCGTGGCAAGACAGCAGCAGCCTGTTGTGCAACATTGGCCTGCACGACGAGTAATTTGACGCCAGCATCATTGAACTGGTGCTCGATCTCTCGCTCTGTGTATAGCGGGTTTGTATTGACCACCACCATGCCTGCTCGCAAGGCACCCAGCACAACCACAAAATACTGAATGAGATTGGGCATTTGAACAGCAATACGATCACCCGCCGACAACCCTGACTCGTGTAACAACCATGCGGCAAAATTTGCCGAGTGCCTATCGAGCTCGCGATAACTCAATGAATGCCCGAGACTTGTACAGGCCGCGGCATCTCCGTGGCGTTTTAAGGCATCGTTGAACAATGCAATGATGTTAGGAAAAGCTTGAGTGTTGACATCGGAGGCGATCTGCAGCGCCTCGAGCCGATCTGAAATAGCTTGGTTAATATCGGCCTGCTTCATAACATCCTCTGCTAACGGGTAAAAAAATCAATGGTTTGCATCATGTTGTCTTGCGTGTGGTGGGGTCAACCTGCCACCCTTGCCCCATGAGGAACATTTACAGTATTAAACAGCAGCATTAGGAGAACGGCATGTCCAATACCACACAGATCACCAATCTTACCTTTGACGAAATTAATCTCGGGGACACCGCTGACTACAGCCGTCTCGTGACTACCCGGGAGGTTGAACTTTTTGCGGCCGTTTCGGGCGACCACAATCCGGTTCACCTCGATCCCGAGTATGCCGCCACGACACAGTTTGGCGAATGTATTGCCCATGGCATGCTCACGGGCGCGTTTATATCTGCAGCCATTGCCATGGAACTACCGGGGCCTGGAACTATTTACCTGGGCCAGACGTTGCAATTTCGAGCGCCTGTCACCTTAGGCGATACCCTCACTGTAGCCCTAGAAGTCACTGACAAGCACGCGAGCAGGCCTTGGGTAACCATTGCAACGATTGTAAGAAATCAAGATAACAAAGAGGTCGCCAAAGGCGAAGCCACCGTAATGGCTCCCGCCAAAAAAGAGACGGTTACCATTGTGCCGCCTTCTGCGATTCAACTACTCGATGACGCCGATGCCGCATCGGCAGACAAAAACTGATCAGGATCTACATAAACCAGACTAAAAGTCACAATGGGGCGTTCAGGGTCAGGAGACAAACCCAACATGATGGCATTGATCATGCCATCATGGTTTGTCCCACCAACGGAGCCGATAAGGTTTAAGTTGCTGTCACTGTCGGAGGCTTGTTCGTCAGTGTCTAGGGGCTTAAAAACCGGCAGGGGTTTACCCTCACGCAGATCATCGGAGAGACGGGCGACCAGGGCGAGAACGCCATCCCGCCATGCCGAAAAATTTAGGCTGCCATTGAAGGCCCGAGCATCCATTGACAGATCCATCCTGACGGTGCCGCCATCTTCCATTTTAAGGTGCGTGAGCGTTACCTTTCGGCTGCCCTCCAGCTCCCTGAAAATGCGCTTTGCGGTCGTACGATCCGCCTCCAGAACACCATCGTTTAACAGGTTTGCGGCAATGGTGGCGAGCTGATTGGCTTCTAATATCTTATCTTTCTTCATGATTATAACGTCTGCGAAAAACCGCTATTGTACGCTTTGTCGCCGCAGCGGCTAGAGGCACAATATCAATAGAAATAAAACTGCTATGAAACTATGTTTTGGTGAAATTCGGGATCATTATTGATCAATCGTGACAACAGCCATTGGCGACCAACGCCCGCTCCCGATATTGAGTGGCGCGATGGCATTCCCGTGTCTCGTGAATTTGATGACTTTTACTACTCCACCGACGATGGCATCGCAGAAAGCCGCTACGTGTTTTTAGAGGGCAGCCGATTTCTTACGCATGCGAAAGACAGCAAACTGGCGGTTGCTGAGACAGGATTTGGCATTGGCCTGAATTGCCTACTCACCTTAGATGCCTGGCTTGGCCAAAGTGCTCAGCGAACGGCGGATTCTACGCTGCATTATGTCGGTTTCGAGGCTCAACCCTTAGACAGAGCGCAACTCCAACTTGCCTGGGAAAAATGGCCAACGCTCTCTCATCTGGCATCCCGGCTTATTGGCGATTGGCCACAAGCCACACCCGGCTGTCATCGCCTTTCTTGGACCGATTGGAATATTACACTGGACCTTTGGTGGGATGACGCCGAGCAGGCCTTAAGTGATCTTGCTTCACGTAGACGACGCTATTTTAACATTTGGTTTCTAGACGGTTTTACGCCGGCGCGAAACGAAAGCGCTTGGGCTACCCCCATCTTTAAGGCGATGGCCGACCTTAGCTGCGAAAAAGCCACCTTTGCCACATTTACCGCGGCAGGAGAGGTTCGACGAGGATTAACCGCTGCGGGCTTTACGGTACACAAACGACCGGGCTTCGGCGTTAAGCGGGAGGCTCTTTGGGGTCAGCTGGACGCCGTTAAAGATTCTCCAAAAAGCTCGGGGATCACCCCCTGGGATTTAGCGCCTCCAATAGGTCGTCCCAAAACCGCTGTGGTCATTGGTGCCGGGCTTGCGGGAAGTTTCGCTGCACGTGCTCTGGCTGACCGAGGGATTCATGTCACGGTGCTAGAGGCGAATACTGTTGCCAGTGGCGGCTCGAGTAATCTTCAGGGGCTGACCTACACACGCCCATCTAGGCGCCACGGTGTACTAGCGGACTTTGCGCTCGCCAGTTATCAAATCGCCACGCGACTTTACGACCGACTACTTGGCAGCACACTTGCCCTCGATATCGATGGCAATCGCTGTGGCTATCTTCAAGTAACAGACGATATGGCGACCCTCGAGTACTTAAAAAAGTTTGAGCATCGCGACTTACCCTTTCAGGTTTTAGATGCCCAGGAAGCCTCTACACAGCTGGGCGCACCACTAACCCAGAATGCCCTGTTCTTTTCAGGCGCCAGCTGGTTACATCCTGCTGCTGTATGCCAAGAACGCTTGTCTCATGCGCAGATCCAGCTACGGGAATTTTGCGGCGACTGCGATTTTTTAGCGGGCCCCACTGGCTGGAAGACTCATGACAGCCAAGGCAATTGCTATGACAGCGATATACTGATTTTGGCCACGGCGAATCGGCTTACAACATCATCAGAAACTGCCTGGTTACCCCTACAAACAATTCGCGGGCAAACCACCCACATGGCTGCGACTGAATTGTCGGGCTATCTTCGTACAGCCTTTTGCCATGAGGGGTACCTGCCGCCTCCCAGACTGGGCATCCACTGCTTAGGGGCCACTTACGGACCGCAAGACACAAACCTCGATGAACGCAGCACCGATCATGTGACAAACCTGACAAAACTTGCCGCCGCACTGCCTTCTGTGAAGTTCCCGACGGCTACTGCCGACCTTTCGGGCCATGTCGCGCTACGCTGCACCACCACCGATTATTTACCCGTGGTAGGCGCAGTCCCCAACAAAGCCGCATTTAACGCGTGCTATGCCGGCCTTCAGGCCCGAAAAACGCGTTTCATAGATCAAGAATGCCCTGTGTTTCCAGGGTTATTTGTACTTGCTGGACTGGGCTCGAGAGGGCTGACAGCAGGCCCTCTGGCAGCAGAGATTCTAGCGAGCGAAATCATGGGCGAGCCCAGTCCTGTGCCCCGTTATCTGCAGCAGGCGTTGTCCCCCGCACGTTTTCTTAAGCGCGGCATTGTGCGAGGGCAACCACTATGAAGTTGAACTCTTGTGCCGTTATTCTAATTTCTCTTGTCTTATCCCCTCAGCCCTATGCTGCTACCAGTGAGAACCAACGGGCCAAAAAACACATCGGTGTCGTGGTCGAAACTCGACCCATGGAGCGTCGAAATTTCACTCAGGGACTTTATATTTCCGGCTCAGAACTTTATGTCAGCTCTGGCCAATACGGTGAATCTGCAGTTCGCGTTTACTCCTGGCCTGACATGCTGCTGAGCAGGGAGACGGCACTTCCCAAGAATATATTTGCTGAGGGCCTGACCTTACTGGCTAATCGCCTGTGGGTGCTGACCTGGCGGGAAGGACAGTTGCTGGTCATGGATCCTTCCAACCTCAAGATTCTGACAACCGGTCAAATCAGTGGTGAGGGCTGGGGCATCACCCATAATGCATCAACGCTCTGGCTCTCGAATGGCTCATCAAGACTCCATAGCATTGATCTCAGCAACGGCGGTAAAACCGAAGCACTGGACGTGACCCTGAACGGCAAACCTCTAGCAAGACTTAACGAGCTGGAGTGGATTAACGGAAAAATATGGGCGAATGTGTGGCTAACCAATACCATTGTAGCTATCGACCCAAAAACCGGTGCTGTTACCGATGAAATAACCCTAGAGGGGCTACTGAGCGCCGAAGACCGAGAAGCCAATACCGATGTTCTCAACGGCATTGCGCAGGATCCTAAAACCGGTGCAATTTGGGTAACAGGCAAACGCTGGCCTAAATTATTTCGTATCGAACTTGAAAATACTAACTAGCGCGCTTCGCGCTACAATAAACCCTCAGGTGCACCAAAGCGCCTAGCCATCTCTTCAACAACCGGATTTTTCATGGAATCAATTGCCCAAAACCCAGCTCCAAATACCTTTCAGAAAAAGCGCAGCGCCACTATTGCGGCACTCAATGTCACAGTTGAGGAATTCATTCACCCTGCCACTGGCGCGCAGCATTTACACCTACAGTGCGACAACCCGGAAAACGTGTTTATGGTGGCACTGCGTACCGTTCCCGAGGACTCCACCGGGGTCGCTCATATTCTCGAGCACACCGTGCTGTGTGGCAGCGAAAACTACCCCGTTCGTGATCCATTTTTCATGATGCTAAGGCGTTCGCTTAATACATTTATGAATGCGTTTACCAGTTCTGATTGGACCGCCTACCCTTTCGCCACGCAAAACCGGAAAGACTTTAGTAATTTGCTGTCGGTCTATCTGGACGCTGTCTTCTTTTCCAGACTGGATCCCTTGGACTTTGCCCAAGAAGGGCATCGAGTAGAATTTGAAAATCCCAAGGACTCCCAGGGAAACCTCGTTTTCAAAGGCGTCGTGTTTAACGAAATGAAAGGAGCCATGTCGTCGGTCTCCGCGGTTTTATGGGACAGGCTCTGCTTCGAACTTTTTCCTACTAACACCTACCATCACAACAGTGGTGGTGACCCGGCAAACATTCCCGATCTCAGCTACCAGCAGCTTAGGGATTTTTATGCCCGTCACTACCACCCTAGTAATGCCGTCTTCCTCACCTTTGGTGATATACCGGCCAGTGATCATCAAACCGTTTTTGAAACCGCGGTTCTTGATCGCTTTGAGGCATCGGAGACCGCAATATCCGTCGATCTGGAGCATGGGTTTTCCGCACCTAAACGTGCCACACACCCCTACGCCGTTGAAGACGATGAGCAGTCGGGACGAAAGACGCATCACGTTCTTGGCTGGAAGCTGGGTGAGAGCTCTGATCTCCTCGCCATGCTGGAAGCACAAGTACTGGCTGCTGTACTCATGGAAAACAGTGCTTCACCCCTTATGCACTTTCTAGAGACTACCCCGCTGGGAACGGCGCCATCGCCATTGTGCGGTGTTGAGGAGTCCATGCGAGAAATGGTCTTTTGCTGTGGCGTTGAAGGTAGCGATATTGATCAGTTAGAGGCATTCGAGAGCGCCGTTTTAGACGTCATTAAAACCACCGCGGAAACGGGTATTGCACCGGAGCGCCTTGAGGCCATACTCCATCAAATCGAATTATCTCAGCGTGAATTGACCGGTGACGGTATGCCCTACGGCCTTAACTTAATGTTGCGCGCCTTAGGGGCTGCGGTACATGGAGGAGACTCACTCGCCGCGCTCAACCTTGACCCTATACTGGAAACTATTCGTGAACGAAGTCTCAATGCCGATTATGTGCCCGGGCTGATTAACCGGCTTTTGTTGAACAACCCCCATCGCGTCACTTTAACGCTGGCACCCGATACCGGGCTTACCGCAGGCCGCGAAGCGGCTGAAGAAGGACGGCTCAGCACCATGGCGGCGGCTTTGGATGACACTGGACGGGCAAAAATTCTGGACCTTGCTGAGAAGCTGAAAGCGCGGCAAGGTATTGAAGACGACCCAGACATTTTGCCAAAAGTGACCCTTAACGATATTCCTGATGAGGTTTCGGAGCCCACACCCAGCATCAGAAATGAAAAGGGCATCGATGTTTGGAACTACACCACCGGCACTAACGGCCTGGTATATCAACAATGGGTTAAACCCCTCCCCGCCATGTCAGAGCAAGACATGGCAAACCTACCTCTGGTCACCGGGCTCATTGGAGAACTCGGGACAGGATCAGACGACTATCTAAAAGTACAAGATCGTCAATCTGCCACCGTAGGATCACTGAGCGTTGCAACCATGACGCGCAGTGCCCGAGGCGACGTGCAAGATTGTAGTGGCTGGCTACTGGTATCGTCGAAAGCCCTTGCTAATCGCTCTCAGCAGCAAGTAGCGCTCATGCACGATACGTTTTCCAACACTCGGTTTGACGAGGGACCTCGCATACGTGAACTCGTAAACCAAATCCGCGCGCGACGAGACCAATCAATTACCGGGAGCGGCCATAGCCTCGCCATGACGGCGGCAACCGCGGGCATGAGCCCATTGGCGCTTCGCGCCCACGAGCAAGGTGGTCTTGAAGGCATCCGAAACCTAAGAAAGCTTGATGATCGCCTCGCGAAGGATAGTGAACTGCAAGACTTTATGGCCCAGATGTCAGGGGTACACCGGAGTATCGTTGACGCACAGGGGCTACAAGTAGCTGTTATTGCTGACGCGCAAAACTTAAAGGCCGCGGAAGCGTATGCCCTAGAGGCCGTAGAGCCAACGATTCACAGTACACCTGGGCAGCTGTGGCGCCCTGATGCCATTAGGGAGCATCGCCACGAGGCTTGGATTACCAATACTCAGGTCAACTTCTGTGCGAGGGCCTATCAGACAGTACCTTCCAGCCATTCAGATGCACCCGCCTTAACGGTTCTTTCTGCCGTACTGCGCAATGGCTATCTGCACCGTGCAATTCGAGAGCAAGGCGGTGCCTACGGCGGCGGCGCGAGTCATGACGGTAATATCGGAGCGTTTCGATTCTTCTCCTACAGGGACCCGCGCCTGGGTGAAACTCTGGCTGACTTTGATGCAGCCATTGACTGGTTCTTGGCCAGCAAACACGAATCCGAAACTTTAGAGGAGGCTATCCTCGGGGTCATAGGAAGCCTTGATAAACCCGGATCGCCAGCAGGAGAGGCGCGCAAACACTTCCATGAAGCGTTATTTGCAAGAACTGCTGAACATCGCTCAGCTTTCCGGAGAGGCGTTATCAACACCACGCTAGAAGACCTGCGCCGAGTTGCAGATACCTACTTGCTCAACGCCAAAGCCAGCACAGCGATTATCACCAACACGCAAACCGCTAACCGCGAGGCAACGCTGCTTGCAAAGCTGGGTCTCGAGCACAGGGATCTCAACTGAAATTCACCGTAATGGGTTATGGACGGTATGGGCGGTACCTTCCATAACCAATACGACACCTCGCCCCATAAAATCAGCCCAACGCCCGGCTAAAACCGCCAGGGGAATCTCAAGACGGCCCCGGGATGGGTCGTAAACACGCGCCATGCCCGAGGCATCGACTGACTGTAAAACGACAAAATGGCCCCCCGCTTTGCCCAGTAATCTAAGAATCGCCGGGGGTTTATCCTCTTGCAGCCATGATCTCGAGACAAAAAATCCTCGAGAGCTAACGCCAAAACTTTCTAAAACCCACTGCAAGTCTGATAGCGAGTATCCCTCACCGATGGGTTTCCCCCCAGTAGTGGTGTACCGATGACTCAACAAATTCACCAAGGTTTGCAGTGCCGGATACAACCCCTTTTCAGCAAGGAGAAAAATAACGGCTCGAAGCCCACAGTCGTTTAGCAATGGCCCATGAGGTAACCCTTGATTGGAACTCTGGCTCTCGATCGCCGCGTTGAATTGGGCCTGCGCCGGCATGGTGCTGGTTACTGTTACCGCCAATAAAAGTCCCAGCCCGGTGAAAAACCGGACCAGGGTTGAGGGCAACACTTGGCGCGTTAAACACTGACACACTGCGCCACACCGACCCATAGCCGCTTACTTACGGGGCCTCAGGGTAATAAATAGCGTGGACTCGATGGCGCGTAATTGGGAACGTAGATTCCCCAATAAAAGCTCATTAAAGCCAAATCAACACCCGCTATACCCAGCGCTAGGGCCAAAGGTGCCAGGCCTCCACGGGTACTCTCCATGGCAATCGGATCGAGCTCTTCAATGGGTAACTCGTAGATAAAGGCCGCCGGATCACGGCTCTGTGATCCAGTGTTCATCGGTGCGGCATTAACAGCAGCGGTACTCGTGAGTAGTAGCAATAACGCTAAGGATTCAAACGTAGTTTTCATAGACATCTCCCTGTCTCAATGGCGGACCATCCTAGGTCCCAGTTGGTATCGCGTTATCTATGTGCCGACAAATAACGACGAAGCAGCCACCTTAGGTCGATGCCTTTAGCAACAACAGTTCACGGAAGTGCAGAGGTTTACTTTGGTTGACGCCATTGTGTTTAGGACGTTACTGATGGCGGTTCTTGCAACAGGCTTTTTAACACCGAGCCATAGCCGGAGGCAGCCGGCATGCCGTGAAAATAACCTCGAGAGCGCAGCAAGCGACGAAGATCAAGAAGCCGATAACACGGAACTGCTGCCATGAAGTGATGTTCTAGATGATAATTGACGCTGTGGGGTGCCAGTAAAAATTTCTGCCACAGGGGCGCCTCTACGGTGCGCGTATTTTCTCTAGGATCGAGGTCATAGAGATTGGGCACAGCCCCATGCTCTGCAATCTGACGCAATCGAATGACAAGCATGTACGTTGTCATAAAAGTGGCAAACCAAAGCAACCATGTCCAACCCCAGCCTAGGGCGTACAAGGTGGCGAACAGCGCTCCTTGGACCAATATTTGCTTAGCGAGAAGCCCTCTCCCCTGCCCTTGAGCTCGGTTCATATTGCCAGCGCCACCCCTGTACAGACTTATTAGCAACTTGAAGCCGGTTTGTCCGGTTAAGTCTCGAAATACTTTGCGTCTAAAACTGTGCTTTGAAATGGGATAAGCCGCATAGTTGGCAAGATCTGGGTCTTCATGGGTACCCGCTTTTCGGTGATGCTCCATGTGGCCCGCCGCATAACTCGGCAAATCGCCCAGGGTTGGCAATGCACAAAGCCATTGGCCTACCCAGCGATTCCACGCCGACGTCGCAAACAGTGAGCCATGGCCCGCCTCGTGCATGAGAACCGCCAAGCCCAATTGACGCCCCGGTAAAAGCACCAGAACGAGCAATGATGTGAGTATGCTTGGATAGCTAGCCGCCAAACCCAATAGCAAAAAAATCAAGCTCCAGGTTTGTGCTACCAGCCAAAAACCCGCCAGATCACTGGACTTCGTCAGCGCTAACCGCTCTTCAGCAGACAGTATTTTATGGGGTTTAATTGCGGGTCTAGACCGATGTTCTTGAAAGGCTTGCAGTGACATGTAAATACCTTTAATCGTTTAGTTCCTGCTTGGACTACCCCTATACACTCGCATAAAAATGGTTAAGACACGAACTGGAAAGACCAGTAAGGGTTAGAGTGTCAAATTTGGTCATCCAAAGAACAATCAAACACATCACCCTTAGTAATGGGGGCTTGTCATGAAATTGCCAACCTAATTACCACCAACACTGACTAGGCCAACTGCGTATTTTCAGAACCCTATGTTTCACAATACAGCTCCCATTCAGAGCGGCGACCGCCAGAGCGCTATTTATTAATAGCTCAATGAACCAAGAATTGAGATACTACTGTCTCAGGACGGCCACTCTTTTTTTAGTAGCTGCACGCTCGGTTGAGTTACTATACGTGATGCTTGGACTGGTGGTCACTGCAATCCAAATCTATTAAATCTCGAGGATTCAAACATGCAACACCTCGCTACAACCGTTGCCTGCAGTGCTATGGTTATATTGTTAATGGGCTGTACAACAACCGAAGAACAGGTCACACAAATTTTGGATGACAGTTCCGGACCGCGATCTTCAAACTATAAAGATATGACTCAATATCCAGGCAATGTTACCTGTGGCAAGTATCTCTCTAGGGATTATCAAGGCTTTCCTGTGTACAAAAATTTTGTCGTCATTGATACCGTCGCCAATCTCAACCCAACACGAACGGACGTCACCATCTATTGCAGCAACGAACCCGCCGCCGCACTGGATATAGAATTCGCCATCGACTACGAGAGCCAAAAATTACAGATAGATCGCATCCTCGAGGATTTTCGGTTACTCGCCGTTCCGCTTGCTGCTTACATGCGTGACAATCCAGCATTCCCATGGACTGAACAAGGTCTTCATGCGCTCATCCAGCCTGCGACAACCGGAAACCCGCCTATAAACTTCCCAGAAGGCGGTTATATCGATTCAATACCCAGCGACCCCTGGGGAAGAGACTATGATTATGTCTGCGAACCTTTCGCAGGAATCGTTATCCCTTACAAGCTTCAATCCCTGGGCGCTGATGGAGTCGAAGGCGGTTCAGGCGAAAATGCGGACATCAAGCATAGCTACCTCCCCTACTTTGACCATATCAACCAACTCTAGGAGCACTACACTTCTTTAGGGTGATTAAAGCGGAAATACTTTGGGCAAAAGCAACAGGACGACCGTGCTGTAAACTAGGGTAACGGGCAGCCCGTATCTAAAATAATCTGCACGCTGGTAGCTTCCTAGGTTTTGCACCATCAGGTTCGTGGTATAGCCAAAAGGAGTCAGGAAGGAGGCGCTGGCGCCAAAGGCAATTGCCATAACAAAGGGCATGGGGTCGACACCACTTGAGAGCGCCAGCGTCCAAGCCACTGGAAACATGAGCGCAGCGGCTGCATTGTTAGTCATTAATTCCGTGAGGAATACGGTTAATAAATAGACCGCGATCAGCGTATATAAAGGATCAATATGCGTGATCAGTGGGGCCGCCCAGGTCGCCGCTGCAGCCACAGCACCCGTATCCTGCAGGCCTTGAGCAACCGTGAGAGCCGAGGCAACAATAATCCACATCTCAAAGGGGAAGCGCCGCCGTAAGTCGGCCCCATTCACAACACCCAGCACCAAAAATACCGCTAACAGAAAGGCGAGCCCTTTCACTAGGGCGAGTACTCCCATCGCGGCCAAAGTAATCACTGCGACGACCGCCGCTGTTATAAAAATGCTGGCAGACAAGGGTAACCGCAGGGTATCGACTGCGGAATTGACGACCAAAAAATTTCGACCCAAATTCATGCGCTGAGCGAAGTCAGGGCCGACGGCCAAGGCGAGGTAGTCCCCCGGCTGTAGGGTAATACCCCCTAATTTTCCAGAAAGCTGCGCACCATCCCGACGCAAGCCCACCACCGCGGCATCGAAACGCGCTCTGAAACTTGACTCTTTTATGGTTTGGCCAGCGACAGCCGCATTAGGCAACAAGATAACTTCGGTCATATTATCACTCAGCAAGCCTTCCTCAATAGCAAATAGTTGTAGACCATGGAACGTGGAGAGCAAGCCTACGCGACTGACATCCCCCGAAAAAATAAGCCGATCCCCCGCCTCAATACGCTGTGTAGGCGCGACAGGCGAAAGCATTTCAGCGCCTCGGGCAATCTCTACCAAAAACAGATCGTCCAAGTCGCGTAGCCCATTCTCTAAAATACTTCGCCCAATAAGCTTAGATTCGGGCAGTACTTCTGCCTCTATCAAATGCTCGTTTATCTCAAGCGCAGCCTGATCGTACTTCGGCAGTCGGTGACGAAATAGCGCCATGAAAATAATGCCGCCAATCGCTGCGGGCAAAGCCACCGGTAAAAATGCAAAAAAATCGATACCCTGTCCCGAGGCCTCTTGCAAAAAACTACTCACGATCAGGTTGGTAGAGGTGCCAATGAGCGTCAGCGTACCCCCTAAAATAGCCGCGTATGAAAGAGGCAATAAGAGTTGGCTAGGGGCATGAATCCGTGATCGTCTTAGCACTCCAGCAAGGGTGGCCACCACCGCCGTGTTGTTGACAAAAGCTGAAAAGATCGCGGTCACAAGGGATAGTCGCAGCAAAGACCCTGCCAGAGACGTTACGAGCATGCGCCGGGAGAGTATTAACAGCCAAGGCAAACGTTCAAAACCGACAGAAATTAGCATTAGCAGCACAAGGGTAACCAACCCTTCATTGGTCGCTTTAGCAAGGACCGTATTAATGTCGACCAGCCCCATCAGCAAACAGGCCAGCAAGGCACTGCCAAAAACCCAGGGCGCCGACCAACGTGTCACCAAAAGAGTAGTGACTAGCCAGACGACAACCATCATTATTAGGCTAATATCCAACAAAATTTTTAGATGTCCGCGGGTTTTAGAGATGTCAGAATACGCATTTACCGCACAAATCGACAGTGGCGCCTAGCGGCACTAATACTAAAGCATTAGCTGTAGACGTCACGCCTAAAGGGGTGTGGGTCAGGCTTTGTTAGAATCCCTACATAAAGACTCATTAGACACTATGACACGGAGAGTAACCTCATGATTGGATACGTCACCTTAGGCGTCAAAAATCTCGACGCCGCCAAGGCTTTTTACGCAGAACTACTGGGCGAAATGGGCGCCTCCACCCTGCTTGAAATGGACAGAATCGCATTTTTTGGCAAAGACATGACCAACCCCATGCTCGCCGTGTGCGTACCGTATAACGAAAGTGACCCACATCCGGGCAACGGCAACATGGTTGCGTTTAATCCGGGCAGCAAAGAAGCCTGCGACGCCCTTTATCAGAAGGCTCTAGCACTGGGTGCGACCTGCGACGGAGAGCCCGGGCAACGCATACCTGACATGTTTTATGGCGCCTACGTTCACGATCCCGATGGCAACAAGCTCTGCTTTTTTCAATTTGGCTAATACCACTAACCGTTACTGTCTGGAGCACGGAGGCGCCGTGTTCTAGACAGGACAAGTTTTCTTATCTAAAAGACAGGAAATATCAATGCGCTCCCTGTTAACCCTGTTCACTGTGTTGCTCACTACCCATGCTGGGTGGGTACTCGCCCACAGTCAAAATGATGTTGTCACCATGTATAACGGCGACCATATTACCGGCGAGATCAGGGGCTTAGATAATGGTGATCTCAAAATAAAACCGGGCTACTCGGCCGTGATTGCACTGGAGCTGCAGAACATCGCCTCCATAGATTCCAATTATAATTACGAGATTCTAACGGAAAACAATGAAAGGCTTTACGGCAATATTTCGAGCACCGACAAAAAAGGCGAATTGCAGTTTACGAGTATCGCCAGCGACAAGGTGATACCCCTGCTGCAGATCACTGAAATAAGGCCTATCGAGGAAAGTTTTTCTGATCGTCTCAATTACACCCTGGGCGCAAATTTCAACATTGAACCCGACCTACAAACCTACAAGATTGAAGGAACCGTTAGTTATGCCTCAAAGAGCGGCCAGACATCAGCGCGAGCGAATATCTTACGCTCCAACTATCGAGCAATAAATGAAAACGGTGACTATGTAGACAACGGGGCGCAAACGTCAGGGTTGTTTAAGTTAGAAAACGAACGCTGGGCAAAATTTAGGGATGATTACTACCGCAGTTTCTCGGGCCAATACGATTACAACGATCAACTCAATAACTTTGGCCGGATCTCGCTCGGTTCGGGTTTAGGACGGTATTTTATCGATAGTGCCGGGATGCGATTCAGCACCTTAATCGGGCTTCAGGGTATTTCAGAGCGCAGCAAAGTCGAGCCGGACACACCTCTAGATACTCAAAACTTTCAGGTATTCAACTGTGTTGGCGATGTGTTCGACGAGAGCTGCTATGACGATACAGGTCTTGTCAAAAAGACCGAATACTCGGCTGAGGCGTATCTGACTGGCTCATTCCTGATGTACAGCCTGACCAACGTGGATCTAGACGTAAATATTACAGGCAGCGTTTACCCCTCTCTGACTGAGGATGACCGCTTGCGAGCCCGACTTGAAGCGGCAGTAAAGTGGGAAGTCATTGGTGATCTCAACGTCAAACTGAGTTTGACCTCCGATTACGATTCCGGAAAAGAAAGTGCCAACGAATTGGACTCGTTAGCCGTAAAAACTTTGGACTACAGTATATTACTGGGTCTGGAATGGGCGCCCTAGGTAGGCGCCGCGGTGCCATCACCTGTCTCATGATGAAAATGGTGCAAGTCGCGCTGTGGAAAAGGAATGGTAATACCGGCCCTGTCAAACGCGAGCTTAACTTCACGGTGTAACGTCCAGTACGTCGGCCAGTAGTCTGCCGTTTTCACCCAGGGCCGCACAACAAAATCAATGGAGCTTTCCCCGTGCCGGTGTACTCTAATCACAGTCTCTGGCTCTGGGAGTATTTCCGGAATCTGCGCCAACACCTCAGCCAACACCTGTTCTGCATGCTCAATACTGTCGCTGTAGCTAATACAAAACTCGGTATCGACGCGGCGCATTTCTTGACTGGTGTAATTGCGAATCACATCGCCCCATATTTTACTATTGGGGACAATCAGACTTTTGTTGTCGGTGGTGGTAATGGTTGTCGATACTAGGTTCATGCGCCGAACGGTGCCCTCGACTCCTGCCACAGCAATAAAGTCTCCCACATCAAAGGGCCGATAAGCCAAAATCATGCCCCCCGCCGCAAAGTTACTGAGCGTCTCCTGCAGGGCAAAACCCAAGATAAATCCCGCGACGCCCAAGCCCGCCAGCATGGGCGCCAAAGAAATACCCACCTGTGACAGGGCAATAAGAAAACCGGCTGCCATGACACCGCCGCCAATCATTGAGACAGAAACATCTCTCAAAAGCTGCGACATGCCACCGGGTCGCTTATCGAGAGTGCGCTGTGCAAATCGCCGTGAAACTCGACTGATGAATCGGGCAAGAAACACGATGCCAAGGAACACCAAAATGCGTAGCAGGGCATCGGGGCCCTGAGAGGTAAACCACCGAGTGATCCTATTATAAATATCGTCGACAACAACATTGAACACGTCGATATCCACCATTTGCAGAGAAATCGCCGTTTGCTCCTCAATGATAGCCCGCTTGAGTCGCGTGGTATCGAGATCCACACGCTGCATTTGAGATGCAATACGCCCCAATCGGTCCACGTCCAAAGTAAGGAGCTGTTCGACCCGCAACAACGCCTCTTTTAAGGTCGCGTCAGAAGAAGCCAGTTTTAGTCGAGTTTGCAGGGCTTTTCGTTGCGCTTTCAACAGCTGCAAGGATCCAAGCCGCTCATCTGCGTAGTGCAACAAGCTTCGATTGGCTAGCTTTTCCAAAGTGCCTGCAGGAAAGTTCAGTGCGGCACGGACGTCCACTACATCGATCATGCGCTCTAGGTAGCTAATTCGCTGCTCGTTCATACTGTCGAGCTGCGAGAGCAACAGTGCTCTATCTGAGCCACTCAGCGCTTCTAACTCCACATATTTCACGGCAATACGAGACTCAAGAATCGCAAATCGGCGGCCAAAACCTTCATCGAGCTGCTGATTACGTAACGCCAGTCTTGCGGCAAGTTCGCCGCGCTCAGGAGCATCGTTACCCAGCTTCAAGATACGCTCTGCGATTTTGTTAACTTGCTTTAGTACATCGAGGGATTCCTCGTCGAGGTAAAAGCGCAGTGCATCTTCGAGCGCACCTTCAACATCGCCGGCCTCCTCCTCCGCCTGCCGGATGGCAAAGAAGCGCCCCTCGAGCTGATCCAGCTCATCCGTTACCGATAGGGTTTGTTGGGCTTCGGGATCGGTTGCATCCTGGCTCCAAAGCAAACCTGAAGCCATCAGAAAAATTAGGGATACAGCCCAAGCCAGGGCGTTACTTTTTGAAGGATGCAATGTGTTCACGAACTGACACTCCGGTTAAGGCGCCTCTGGGCCACGTTCTCGGCAAGACGAGTCAAAATATCTTCGGTAGCAGCCCAATCAATACAAGGATCCGTAATGCTTTGTCCGTAGGTCAGTGTGCCACCAGCCACCACGTTCTGGCGGCCCGCCTCTAAAAAGCTCTCGATCATGACGCCAATAATGGCCTCGTTCCCGCCCGCCACCTGCTGGCCAATGTTGGCGAGAACTTCAAGCTGTCGTTCGGGCTGCTTGCGGCTATTGGCGTGGCTCGCGTCAATCATTAAACGATCGGGCAAACCCGCTTTAGTTAGCAGCGCTCGCGCGTCGTCGACCGCAAACATGTCATAATTGGGTTTGTGTCCACCTCTTAGAATCACATGACAATCTTCGTTACCCAATGTCTCAAAAATCGCAGACTGCCCCTCTTTCGTAACCGAAAGAAAATGGTGAGGTTGACGCGCTGCGCCAATGGCATCGACCGCCATTTGCACGTCACCATCTGTTCCGTTTTTAAACCCCACAGGACATGACAGGCCCGAAGCTAACTCTCGATGAGTTTGACTTTCCGTGGTTCTGGCACCGATTGCACCCCAACTCACCAAATCGGCTAGATACTGCGGAGAAATTAGGTCGAGGTATTCGGTGCCCGTGGGCAGCCCCAGTCGATTGAGATCTACCAGTAATTGTCGCGCCAAACGCAGCCCTTTGTTGATCTGAAAAGAATCGTCTAAATCGGGATCATTGATTAACCCCTTCCAGCCCACCGTCGTTCTCGGTTTTTCAAAGTAAACCCGCATAACCACCAGCAAACAGTCGCTCAACTTCTGTGCGAGTGGCTGGAGGCGCTTAGCGTAGTCAATGGCAGCGTCCACGTCGTGAATGCTGCAAGGGCCCACAACCACCACGAGGCGATCATCCTCTCCTGCTAGCACATTATGTATTGCCCCCCTCGCCTGGGTAACATGGGCGGCTACGGTCTCGTCGAGGGGAATCTGAGTCAGGAGGTCACTAGGCGCAGCTAACTCTTTGAGAGATGAAATACGGGTATCGTCGGTAATTGAAGGCATCAAATTTATAAACTCATGATTGAGCATCGGAAATAAAAGGGACTCGTCCATCGGCGAGAAGCTCGTCGATCATATCTCCGACTGCATTAGATTGGACACAATGCGCGGCATACCATGTGTGCAAACAGCGAATCCGATCGGGCTCCTGGATGCCGCCAATACCGCGAGTCGTAAAAGCCGCCATCATACCAGAGGACTCAAGAAGTTTTCGTTCTGTTGGCGTCATAGTTGCCGCCCGGATCGCTTGGTGTTTTTCATGATCAAGGCGCATTGCAGCGCGTAATTCCGGCGAAGCATTAACCCGCTGTTGCAAACCAGCAATGCAGCCGGCAGCTTCCAAACGATCAATGGCTAAGCAAAGTGCCGGGTCAATCAACCAAAACACCGTGGGGAATGGCTTGCCATCAACCACAAGAGCAACCTGAATCACCCTAGGCCGGCCCTGCTCATCCCAAGCCACAATAGCTCTAAGCCCCCTGGGCTCACGGTCTAAACACTGCTGGATATAAGGCCGCCAGCGCTCTAAATCACTTTCACCTGCTGTCACTGGTTTTTGAAAATTGGTCATAACCCATATATTAACACCGGCAAAAACACAGACGAAGATAAAGGTTTGACGCAGGCTGTCAGCACGAGTACGCTGCGCGCGTTAGGTGCCTGCCGACCTACGTGGTCTGGGCAGGTTAAAAGGGAAACTGGTCAGAGATTTAGCATCATCAATCCAGTGCTGCCCCCGCAACGGTAGGGAACTTTGTTCCAAGCCCGATACCTGCCTGACGTAACGTAAACCACAAAGCGGAGGGCTTTGCAGGGTGCGACTCCCCATTTGGCTGGAGCCCACACCTGTGCTGTCAAGACAGCGCCTCCGCCCACTGCAGGAGCTGCGCTATGTTTGGTCACACCGTTTATCGCCCCCTCATTTTATCTTTGCTTACTGGCGCACCAATGTTGGCTGCCTACGCCGATGGCACTGACAAAGAAGCTCTTGAAGAAACTGTTATCGTCGCCTCGCGGGTTCCAACACCGCTGAGTCGAGTTGGTGTCTCCGTGTCAGTTACCGACCGTGAGACGATAGAAATTTTGGGCTACAGCGATGTTGCTGACTTTCTCGACTTACAACCGGGTGTCTCAGTTACCCGAGATGGAGGCCCGGGAAAATCGGCATCCGTGCGGATTCGCGGCGAAGAAGGTTTCCGTACCCGGGTAGTTTTAGATGGTATTGATATCGCTGATCCTTCCTCGCCTCAAATAAGTCCTCGTATAGAACATCTGCTTTCTGAAGGGCTTCAGCGGATCGAGGTGCTTAGAGGTCCGCAAGGGCTCGCTTATGGCGCCGATGCTGGCGGCGTCATTGCCATGACAACTCGTCAACCTGAAACAGGCGTCACGGCAAATGTTACCGCGGAAGGTGGTCAAAACGGTTACTCCAAATTAGGCGGTTTTATCGCAGGCGGGGCTGAGCGATTTCAAGGCTCACTATCCATTACAGACTTGAGCACCGACGGGTTCAATGCCCGGCCCTCTGACAAACAATTGCAAGACGATGATGGATACAGTAATACCACGATCCACGGCACTGCCTCATTGAGCTTAACCGATGCCCTCACGTTGACCGGTACCGTGCACGATATCGACGGCGATAATGACTACGACGGCTGTTTTGACACCGCCACTTTTGCGCAAATTGGTGCCTGTACCGATACCTTTGATCAGTCAGCCGCGCGTATCACCGCAAGATTTCAAAATACCCTGATTGATTCATCACTGAGCTATGAGAAGTCTGAAATCGAAAGGGCTTTTTACAGCGCAGAAATATTGTCTTTTGAGACAGAAGGTGAGCAGGAGGAAATTTCGTGGATTGGCTCACTATCGCCCCAGTCAGGACAGCGGGTAACGCTGGGATTCGACGCCGTTGATCAGTCCCTTACGGATGGCGGCAACGAGCGCGGTCGGGACAACCTGGGGATTTGGGGAGAATATGACCTCGACGTGCTAGCGGGCGCCCTGACTGTTGGAGCGCGATGGGATGACAACGATGACTTTGGACAGCACACCTCCTGGCGAATCAGTCTGCAACAGCAGCTTGCGGGCTCTGATCATCCTTTAATTGTCAGGGGCGCGGTTGGCACCGGCTTTCGTGCACCTAGCCTTTATGAAATAGCCTACAACGCGGGCCCGTTCAGCTATGCCCCCGCAGCCACCACTGCGCTTACCGAGGAAAAGAGCCAAGGGTGGGAGATCGGTTTTAGTTGGGGACAACCTGACCAACAAATAGAAATTACCTGGTTTGATCAGGAAATAGACAATGAGATTTACTTTGACATGGCCAGCTTCTCTGGCTACCTGCAGGGAACCGGTACAACGTCGTCTAAGGGCTTGGAGTTTTCTGGCGAAACCGCGTTTCTAACGCACTGGCGACTCCTAGCAAACATCACCTGGAATGAAACAGAATCCAACACTAAGCAGCAAAGACCCTATCGCCCCGAGTGGGCTGCTGCGAGCACTTTACTATGGCAAGACCGTTCGGTGGTTGCCGCTCTCACAGCACGATTCACCCGCGACTCTGTGGATACTTTTGGAGCACCCATGCCAAATACCGAACGCTTAGATGCTAGTGTAGCGCTCAATGTGACTCAATCCCTGCGCGTTACCGCACGGATTGAAAACCTGACGGACAACCAAGACGCCCAAGTCAGGGATTACAATCAGATCCCAAGGGCCGCTTACCTCGGTCTTCGCTACAGTATCTAAAGGGCTTAACCATGGATAACAACGACAAAGAAGCGCGCCATAACCGTGCCATGGAAAAACAAAAAGCTGCCGTGGATGCCGGCGTAGCGGCAGCCACCACTGACAGAGGCGTTGCCGTACTTTTAACCGGCGATGGCAAAGGTAAAACCAGCTCGGCTTTCGGTATGGTTTTGAGGGCCTTGGGCTATAACCAAAACGTGGGAGTCATACAGTTCATAAAAGGCGTGCAGCTGTCGGGAGAGGAGCACTACCTTCGGGATCATTGCCCAGATGTCGAGTTCTATCAAATGGGCACGGGCTTTACCTGGGACACCCAAGACCGCAGTGGCGATATTGCCGCAGCAGAACGCACCTGGGAACAGGCTGCAAACATGCTGGCCAACCCACAGCTCGATTTGGTCATTCTCGATGAGCTGACCTACATGCTGGCCTTTAAATACCTTCCAGAAGATACGGTACTCAAGGCCATTGAAGCCCGCCCTGAGCATCAAAGCGTCGTCGTGACCGGTCGCGGCGGCGGCAGTGCCCTTCGCTCGGTTATGGATACCGTTTCCGAGATTAAAGACGTTGAGCACGCCTATCGTGCAGGCATTCAAGCCCGAAAAGGCGTTGATTACTGATTTAAGGAGCCGCCTTTGGATAACACCGCCATTCGTTTCGGCTGGTTTCTGGCTTACAAGTTTTTTAACTCGCTGTTTTTGGGTTTATCGATAGGCGCGGTGTTCACGCTTTACGAGCCACTATCGCCGGCCATTTTTTCTGCCGGTGGGATCGGTCTAGCGTTAGCAACGCTAGTTATCGCAACCCAGTATCATCGACTGTTCAACCCGGAATGGTTCTATCGTCTGTCACTAACTGTCGAACTCGTTATTCTTTTGGGTGTCGCGGGGGTTTTGCTCTACCCATTAGAAAAACCTCTAGCACTCTTTATTTACTTGGGCTACCAATTCACTTTTGCTCTAGGCAGTTATCTTGTTCGCTGTGAAACTTTACTTTTTATAGACAACAAGCGACTGACACAGCTCGATATCGCCAAACAAACAGCTTACCTAGTGGGTATGGGTGCCTCGTGGTTGGCCTATCAGGTTTTTGAGTCGCACTTTCAAATAATCGACAAAACAACACAGGTCACCGCCATCCACTGGCCGCTGCTCGCCATCGAAATACTCATCATCTTTTGCCTAACCCGCGCTTTCCAAAGATCTCCCCAAGTGAAGGCCATTTAGAAAGATAAGAAAAATTGCATGTGCGCTGCGTAACCACTAAATTAGAGGGCGTATTTTCAAGGATTGATTGATGATGATTCGACTACGACTGCCACACTTACTTGTTCTAATTTTGTTCGCTGGCGGTTTCAACGTGCTTCCTCTTGCGGCTCAAACGGCAGGGAGTCTGGCCACGGACTTAATGAGTACCGTTCAAGCGACTCGTGGAGTCGGTGCCACCAACATCAAAGAAAGTGGGGACACCCCGTCTGTCGATACTGATGGAGACGGTGTCACAGACGACGCTGACCTGTGCCCCAATACCCCCTCGGGAGAGTCCGTCGACAGTAATGGCTGTTCCAATTCACAAAAAGATTCAGATGGCGATGGTGTTACCGACGATAACGACCTTTGCCCCGATACACCGGCCGGTGAAGCCGTCGACAGTGACGGCTGCTCGGCCTCACAAAGTGACCCTGAGGCTGCAGTAAGGCAGGTCTACGAAGATGATGTGAATGCACTGATTGTCAGTGCGGCTGGAGGCTGCACCAGTTCGGGTTGCCATGGCCGATCAGGGGCTCCTGGCGGGCTACGGCTTTATGGTGCCGGAGAAGACAACAGCATCGAACTCAACTACCAGTCGTTTCTTCGTTATATCGATTCAAACTCTGCCGATAGATTAACCACCAAAATTTCGGGTAGTGGACACGGTGGAGGCACTCGATATGCCTCCGACACACCGGAGTTCGCCATTATTGAAGCGTGGGCGAAATCGGTAGAAGCCCTACCCTAACAAGTCTGGCTGTTCAGCTAAAATAACGTCGAACATGGGCTGAGCACTGAACCAGCCGCCAAAAGAACTGCCCACTTGCTGGGCAGTGTGCTTCGCCATCTCATCGGGAATTGCGCGGGGTGTTCCGGCCGCTTCTGCCAGTAGCTGTGCCTGAAAACTACGCTCCATGGTGACATACCACCAGCAGGCCTCATCTACAGACGTCCCCACCGTCAAATGACCGTGATTTTGCATAATAATTGCCTTGTTCTGACCCAGTGTTTTAGCCAGACGCTCGCCCTCATTCATGTCAACAACGACACCGGTATAATCATCCAACAAGGCATGATCACCATAAAAAGCGCAGGCATCCTGTGTAATGGGGTCGAGTAATCTGCCCAAAGACGACCAGGCTTTGCCATAAATAGAATGTGCATGGGCAGCAGCAATGACCTCAGGGCGAGCACTGTGGATATGGCCATGTATGGTAAAGGCAGCTCCGTTCAATATGCCCTTACCTTCGACCACCTGGCCGTCGTGATCAACCCGAATCAAGTCAGACACACAAACCTGCTTGAACGATCGACCCATGGGGTTCACCCAGAAGGTTTCAGGGTCAATGGGGTCTCTAACTGTAATATGACCCGCGATACCCTCATCAAAACCAAACTTTCCAAAAATTCGTAAGGCCGCCGCCAGACGTTGCTTACGAAAAATCTGCTCATCATCGGGAGTCCGCTGCACACCATTAGGGCCGGCAAGCATTTCATCCGGGGCGTTCATTACCAGCTGATTGACCTGCTCATTCATAATTTTTTCTCGTGTTGAAAGCTATCTTGGGATAAAGCAAATTCAGCGGCATCTGCCGGCAGTGCTGCCTCAGACGGCATTGTAGCTCGCTCTTGCACAAGTGATTGAATATAGGCTTGCATTATAGGCCCAGGACGTGCCGAAACCTCTTCAGGCCTTAGAGACTCACCGCATTCACTGCAACTTAATACGGGCTTGGAAACTTTGCCACAACCTGCATGCCAATATTCCGTAGGCGGGCCCTGTCCCTTATCCAGCCACACATCACCCCAGTTACCCAAAGTCATTAGCACAGGATATAACCCCAAACCCATTCGAGTCAGGCGATACTCATAACGAACCGGCCGGTCACAGTACGGGACTCGAGTCATCACCCCGGCCTCTACCAAGCCACTTAAACGCTCTGCAAGACGATGGCGGGTAACACCAAGATTACGGTAAAACTCATCAAAACGCCGTGTACCTTTGAAGGCGTCTCGAATAATCAAGAGGGTCCAGCGCTCACCGACGATGGCAAGCGCACGAGCGACAGAGCACACTTGTGAATCAATATTTTCCCATTTCATGGCGATAGCATGCGACGGACGGTAGGCACAATACAAGACCCAGGCTGAAAATCTACAATCCGGGCGAAATGGCTTAGCCGCACAATACCTGCAGTGTTGAAGCGAAGGTCACGCAACTGCCCTAAATCAGTAAGATTTACCGCCATAAAAAAAGCCCTCAGATTCAGGATATGAGGGCTTTTATACTCACTGCGCAGTAACACTTAACCAAATTGATTCATCGTGTTATCTGCCCCGCCCGCCTTTAACGCGGCATCGCCGGAGAAGTACTCTTTGTGGTCATCGCCCATATCTGAGCCCGCCATATTCTGGTGCTTCACGCAGGCAATACCCTGACGAAGCTCCTTGCGCTGAACCCCGGCAACGTAACCCAGCATACCGGCTTCGCCGAAGTACTCCTTGGCCAAATTATCCGTTGAAAGCGCTGCCGTATGGTAAGTGGGCAATGTAATCAGGTGATGGAAAATTCCAGCCTCTCGTGCCCCATCGGCCTGGAAAGATTGAATGCGCGCATCGGCCTCCGTCGCCAAGTCGGTGCCATCGTACTCGACTCCCATCAATGCATCGCGATCGTAGGCAGCCATGTCTTGACCCGCTTCAGACCACGCATCAAATACCTGCTGACGGAAGCTGAGGGTCCAGTTAAAGCTTGGGCTGTTGTTATAAACCAACTTAGCGTTGGGCACCACCTCTCGAATGCGATTGACCATGCTCGCAATCTGGCCTACGTGCGGCTTCTCAGTTTCAATCCAGATAAGGTCGGCGCCATTTTGCAATGACGTAATGCAATCGAGTACCACGCGATCAACCCCGGAACCCTTTTTGAATTGGAATAAGCCTGAGGGTAGTCTTGCCGGTTTCAGCAGTTTGCCATTGGCCTTAACAACCACGTCACCATTTGCAATGTCGTCAGCGGAGTCGATGTAGTCACCGTCCAAAAAGCTGTTGTACTTGTCACCAAGATCCCCTGGGGCACCTGTCACGGCAATTTGCTTGGTCAGTCCCGCGCCCAAAGAATCCGTGCGCGCTACGATGATGCCATTTTCGACACCTAACTCTAAAAACGCGTAGCGAACCGCGCGGATTTTAGCCAAGAAATCGGCATGCGGTACGGTGACCTTGCCATCTTGGTGGCCACACTGCTTCTCGTCGGAAACCTGATTCTCAATTTGAATAGCGCAGGCACCCGCTTCGATCATGCTTTTAGCCAACAAATAGGTGGCTTCTTCATTACCGAAACCGGCGTCGATGTCCGCAATGATAGGCACGACGTGCGTCTGAAAGTCTTCAATCTGCTTTGACAGGCTCTGTGCTTCTAGGTCGTTACCCGCAGCGCGCGCGGCATCGAGGGCTCGAAACAGCCCGCCCATTTCTCGAGCATCGGCCTGGCGAAGGAAAGTGTAAAGCTCTTCAATCAAGCTGGGAACAGAGGTCTTCTCATGCATAGACTGGTCAGGTAGCGGACCAAACTCAGAGCGCAAAGCTGCAATCATCCAGCCTGAGAGATAGAGGTACTTTTTATCGGTAGTGCCAAAATGCTTTTTAATAGCGATCAGCTTCTGCTGGCCTATAAAGCCATGCCAGCACCCTAGAGACTGCGTGTAGTGCGCGGGGTCAGCATCATACTCGGCCATGTCCTTTCGCATGATATCCGCTGTATAGCGTGCGATATCGATACCGGTCTTGAAACGATTCTGAGCCCGCATTCGCGCAGCGTATTCGGGGTTAATGTCTGCCCAGGATGATCCCGCCTGAGCAACTACGCCCTCTAACTCACCGATCGTATCCAGATAATGACTCATAACAACTCCTTTCCTGTCGAAAATATTGGGCCCAACGAGACCGCTGATTGAGGTAGACCGGGATGCTAATGGGTCAGAGGGTATTTTTAAAGGAAATGCTAAATATTATTGGCATTCACAGCGTGAATGAAAGCTACTGCCCCTTACGCTGCTTTTTCTTCTTCTCAGCCTTTTTGATATGCGACATAAGCCGCTGCCGACGACTCTCTTGACGTTGGGTTAATTTGTTGCGCTTTCCCGCATAAGGGTTGTCACCGGTACGGTACTGAATACGAATGGGTGTACCGTGCAGCTCCAGTACCCGGCGGAAAGTTTTTTCTAGGTAGCGCGCATAACTGGAGGGAAGCGCGTCGGTTTGACTGCCATGAATGACCACGATCGGAGGATTCTGTCCTCCAGCGTGCGCGTAGCGCAACTTAACACGACGACCATTAACCAGTGGTGGCGGATGAGTAGCAACTGCATCTTCGAGGATGCGCGTCAGTTTATTGGTATTGAGTGAGGTTGTTGCGGCTTTGTGCGCCTGATGGATAGACTCGTAAAGGTGCCCCACTCCTGTCCCGTGCAGCGCTGAAATAAAGTGCACGTCGGCGTAATCGACAAACTGGAGTCGGCGATTGAGCTCAGAACGAATCCAATCGCGCTCGTCACTCGCAATGCCATCCCATTTATTGATGGCGACGACCAGACCACGACCCGCATCAATGCACTGACCCAAAAGGTGCAAATCTTGCTCAACCAAGCCCTCGTGGGCATCCATTAACAAAATAACAACATGGGCCTCGTTGATTGCTTTGAGTGTCTTAACAATCGAGAACTTTTCAACCACTTCGCGAACGTTTTTGCGACGTCGCACACCCGCCGTATCGATGAGCGTATAGGCCTGATCATGGCGTTCATACCGAATGTAAACGCTATCTCGAGTAGTTCCGGGCTTATCAAATACGACCACCCGCTCTTCCCCGAGCAGCCGGTTGACCAAGGTAGATTTACCGACATTAGGACGCCCCACTACGGCAACACGAATACTCGGATCGTTGAGTACATCGGGGGGAACTGCGGGAGGCAGAGCCTCAATGACTCCGTTTATTAACTGCAACACACCACGATTGTGCGACGCGGCAATGGTGTGCAGCTGGGAGCAACCCAAACGATAGAAGTCGCTGGCAGCGATATCTTCGCCAACCCCATCGATTTTATTCACGACCAAGTGAAAGGGCTTGCTGCGCTGACGCAGATAAGTCACCAGACTCTCATCTCCAGGGTGCAAGCCTGCTCGCCCGTCAACCAAGAGCAGCACAATATCGGCTTCATCAATTGCGAAGCGCGACTGATCGGCCATCGCGGCATCGATACCCATTTCCTCGCCACTGATACCGCCGGTATCAATAACAATAAACGGCGCATCGCCAATCTTTCCCTCACCGTATTTTCGGTCTCGGGTTAGCCCTGAGAGGTTTGCCACTAAGGCGTCTCTGGAGCGTGTCAGCTGATTGAACAACGTTGACTTGCCTACATTGGGGCGCCCGACTAAGGCGATTACAGGGAGCAAGCGTTACTCCAATGCTGCCACATCGTAAGCCATAAGCTTGCCGTCGTTACTGTAAATATACAGGCGATTGCCCTGAGCGATCATATCGGCGCGGGCCCCACTGCTGTCAGGTCGAGTGCGCCCAACAATGTCACCATCGACCTGAGAGAACAGGTGCAAATAACCCTCAAAATCTATCAATGCAACGTAGCTTGAGATCGCTGTGGGTCGGCTCAAGCCGCGATATCCCAGCTGAATGTTTTGCCACCGCACTCCCTGACCGTTGCGTAAATAAGCACTGACCGTTCCGTCCTGATCAGCCACGTATACATTGCCGAAACCCACCGCAACACCTGAGACCGACGAAACGTTTTGCTGCCAAATTTTACGGCCTACGCGCATATCTACCGCAGCAACACGACCTTGATAACTCGCGGCATAAAGCTCGCCGCTTTGAGTGGCCATGCTGCCATCAATATCGACTATCCGCTCGATTTCAGACCGCCCTTGAGGAATGGCAACACGTGCTTCCCAGGCGACACTGCCATTATCAAGAGATAGCGCCAGTACTTTCCCGTCAGCGAAGCCTGCAATGGCGAAGTTATCAACCATAATCGGCGTCGAGGTACCACGAAGGGTGAGGACAGGCACGTCACTCAAATGCGCCCAGCGCTGTTCGCCAGTTTCATAATCAAACCCAATGACCTTACCATCGTAGGTCTGCGCAACGACCAACTCGCCATTGCCCTGAGGGGGCGCCAAGACCTCTCCAGAGACCTCTGCCCTCCAAATCTCGGAGCCATTGTTGGCATCGATTCGCAGTACAGTGCCATCGGCACCGCCTAGGAATAAGGAGTTCTGATGATGCCCCACGCCTCCAGAAATCGCGAGGTCCACCTTGTTACTCCAAAGCTTTCGACCCGTTGTCGCATCAACCGCAGCCACCACACCCTCGGCAGCGGCCACATATAAGGTGCCGTCGGCTAGGGCAGGCGTTAACTTGTAGAAACCGTCACCCTGCCCATCACCGATTGAAGTAGACCAGCGTTTGGAGAGTTTGACCTTCTGATTAATATCAGTGAGCTCAACGGGCTGAGTCGGATCATATTCGTCATCTTCGAACCACCCGCCGATAGTCTCACAGCCCGAAAGGGTTATTAGAGTCAGCGCAACGACCAGTAATTTAGAACGTTTGGAGAAATTCAAGAGGCCTCCTCCGATGACGCGAGACGAGATTCAAGACTGGTGATTTTAGTGTCTAAAATTCCCGGTGGGTTGCCTAACGCCAGCAATACCGCCCGGGCCTCACGGTAAGCATCTAATGCCTCTGCGTGCCGACCCTCTGACACATAAATATCACCCTTTGCTGTGGCGTAAGCCGCTGGGTAGGCGTCTACACTCGAATCTAAGATGGCAAGAGCAGATTCAGTATCGCCGCGGTCAGCCAACACCCTAGCGAGGCGCAGTTGGATTAACTGTCCCATTTCTGAATTTGTATCTTCTTTGCTTAACGCCCAGCGAAGCTCGGTCTCCGCAACAGCCAAATCGCCGTCTTCAACCGCGAGAGCCGCCAATTGAAGCGCCGCAAACCGCGCGTAGGCCGTGCCGCTAAAGTCACTCTTTAGAGCATTCGCCAAAACACGAACGTCTTCCGAAGAACGGCTATCATCAGACTGCAGGGCCACCTCTATAGCACCCCAGGTATCAGACGCCAGCTCGGCCTGCTGAGTAGACCAGCCCTGATATTGCTGCCAACCCACAGTGCCCGCCACCGCTAATACGACGGCGGCCATCGTACTCTTACCGTTTTCATCCCACCAACGCTTGAGTGCTTCTACCTGTTCATCATCTTCTAGATGATCTGCCATGACCTAGTCTCCGTTTTTTCCGGCCAATGATTCCGCCAGAAATGCTGCTAATTGATTATCGGGGAGCGTGATTTGCTCGCCCTGACTTCGTAATGGCTTCAAGGTAACAGACTCACTAGCCTGCTCAGACTCGCCATAAACTAATGCATACTGGGCGCCGCTACGATCGGCCCGCTTAAACTGACTCTTGAAACTTCCCCCGCCCAAATGGGCTTGAATAACTTTATTGGGAAGCGCGCGTCGCAGTGCTTCAACTCGAGGCAGCGCGTGAAGTTGAGACTGGGTATCCGCGGTCACAACGTAGATATCGACCTGAGGCGCAGCGTGGGTGTCTAGACCTTTAATCAGCAGTACCAAGCGCTCTAGCCCAATAGCAAAACCTGCGGCCGGTGTGTCGCGACCACCAAACTGGGCCACCAAGCCATCATACCGGCCTCCGCCACAAACAGTACCCTGTGCACCCAAGGCATCGGTGGTCCATTCGAACACTGTTTTATTGTAATAGTCGAGTCCGCGGACTAAGCGTTCATTAACCACATAAGGCTGCCCCGCCGCAGTCAACATTGCCAGAAGTGCCGCGAAATCGTCCCGTGACTCATTATCGATAAAGTCACTGAGGGACGGCGCATCTGCCAATAACGCCTGAGTCGCCGCATTTTTACTATCCAATATACGCAGCGGATTCGTCACTAGTCGACGTTGACTATCGTCGTCTAGGCCGTCCCGATGATCTGAAAGAAAGACGACCAGGGCCTCTCTAAACAGCGCTCTGGAATGCGGACTACCGATGGAGTTAATTTCCAACGTCAGTAAATCTTGGACGCCCAAACCGCGCCATAAGGCATTGGACAGCAAGATCAGCTCAGCATCTAAGTCCGGGCTTGCAACGCCAAAACCCTCGACACCCAACTGATGAAATTGCCTTTGCCGACCCTTCTGGGGCCTCTCGTAACGAAACATGGGACCCTGGTACCACAGCTTCTGTACCGTTTGCTGGAGATTGTGTTGAACAACGGCCCGCACACACCCCGCCGTGCCCTCAGGGCGCAACGAAAGACTCTCATCATTGCGATCTGCAAAGGTATACATCTCTTTTTCTACGATATCAGTGACCTCACCGATAGAGCGCGAAAACAACTGGGTAGTTTCAATGATGGGCAGGCGAATCTCTTGATAGCCATACTGCTGTAAAACAGCGGCCATAACCCCTTCCAACTGCTGCCAAAGGAAGCTGTCTTCAGGAAGAATGTCTACCATTCCACGCACTGATCGATAGTCGGTCATAGGCCTGTCTGTTAAGTGCTGCGGAGAATGATCTGTTCTTCTGCGGCCGCGCGCTCTGACACTAATTGTTCGGCACGCTCGCGGATCACAGTTTCCAAATGATCGACAAAATCTTGATTGCTGACTTTATGATCTGGTTCGCCAGCGAGGTAGATTAAGTTACTGGGGGTTGCCCCGGTCAAACCCACGTCAGCCTCTTTCGCTTCCCCGGGGCCATTAACAATGCAGCCGATCACAGCCACGTCCATTGGTGTTCTAATATCTTCCAGTCGACGCTCTAACTCATTCATCGTGCCGATCACATCAAAATTCTGACGCGAGCAACTGGGACAGGCAATAAAGTTTATGCCGTTGGCCCTGAGCTTCAAGCTCTTGAGTATCTCAAAGCCAACCTTCACTTCTTCTACCGGGTCTGCGGCGAGAGAAATACGAATCGTATCGCCGATACCCTCCAGTAACAGAGCACCCAGACCCACGGCTGATTTAACCGTGCCGCCGCGCAGGCCACCGGCCTCAGTAATGCCCAAATGCAAAGGCTGCTCAATTTGCGTCGCTAAATCTCTGTAAGCGGCCTGAGCCATAAAGATTTCGGAAGCTTTGACACTCACCTTAAAATTATCGAAGTCATAGCGGCTAAGAATGTCGACGTTACGAAGCGCAGATTCCACCAGAGCCTCAGCGGTAGGTTCTGGATACTTTCGCATGAGCTCTTTACCCAAAGAACCCGCATTGACACCGATACGGATTGGGATGCCACGGTCTTTGCAAGCCGCAATCACTTCCCTCACTTTTTCTTCTCGACCAATATTACCGGGATTGATCCGTAAACAATCGACACCGTACTCGGCGACTTTTAAAGCAATTTTGTGGTCAAAGTGAATGTCGGCAACGAGAGGAACCGTAACCCGGGCGCGAATATCTCGAAATGCGTCTGCGGCTTCCATACTGGGCACCGAAACCCGCACGATATCAGCCCCGGCATCGGCAATAGCCTGCACCTGCGCCACAGTAGCAGCGACATCACACGTTTCTGTGTTTGTCATACTCTGAACGCTGATGGGGGCATCGCCGCCAACGGGGACGTTGCCAACCATGATCTGGCGACTCTTGCGCCGCTTAATGGGTGATTCCTGTTTCATGCCACCGACCAGTCGGAAGTTTCCCTTATTGTAACCCTTGCTGGGCCTGCAGTGTTTGATATTCCTGCGAATCAGGATAGAGATTGCGCAATGCCATCTCGTAACTACTTTGGGCGTCTTTATCCCCCGAAGCCCGCGCAATTTCAACACCCAACATAAATCCTCGGGGGGACTGGCGAGGCACAACCGTGCGGTACACGCCATAGTAAGACTGCGCATTCGCGACATCGCCCGCTAACAAGCGCAAATAACCCATTTCTAACACCGCGATAGGATTCCGTCGATCCATACGCAGTGCGCGACTGAATGCATCTTCTGCGCCCACATTATTGTTTAGGTGTAATCGACTCATGCCCAGATTAATATAGGCAAAAGGTCGCCCAGAGTAGAGTGTATCCTCTGCCACAACAGCAAACTCCCGCTCTGCTTCCTCATAACGCCCTAAGAAATACAAAAAAGCCGCGTAGTTGTTTCGGGCCCTGGAAAGTTTTGGGTCTATTCGCAAGGCCCGCTTGAAGCTCGTCTCTGCGCGTTCGTACTCACCGGTGCTTTGATAAACCAGGCCAAAGGCCTCGTTCACTGACGCATTGTTAGGGTCAATGTTATTCGCGAGCTCAAGGTTTCGTTTAGCATTTTCCCAGTCTCCCCGACCAATGTACTGCCGTGCTAGCTCAACGCGACGTTCCAGCGCTGCCTGAGGATCTTGTTCATAGTCTGTTCCCCCTACCGTCTCGGTTACGCAAGAGGACAGTAATAAAACCGCAGCCGCGAGGAAACTTATCGTGACGGTCTTCATGGTCGCTCACCCTCAGTCATGGCATTGTTTGCCAAATTCAACTGACGGTATCGCTCAGATCGACGCGTGCGGTCAACAACTTCGCCCACCAATTGCCCACAAGCGGCATCAATATCGTCCCCACGGGTGCTTCGCACAGTCACAATAAAGCCCGCATCAACAAGAACCTGCCAAAATCGCGACACCGCATTGCCGCTGGGTCGTTCAAATCCCGAATTCGGAAAATGGTTAAAGGGAATCAAATTAATCTTGCAGGGGAAATCTTTGAGCAACGTACTCAACTCCCGCGCATGCTCTGGTTGATCGTTTACGCCGGCGAGTAAAGTGTATTCAATGGTAACAACCCGTTTGCGATCCGACTGGGCGTCTATATAATTTTTGGCGCTTTGTAAGAGCTGTTGAATGGGGTAGCGGCGGTTGATCGGGACAATTTGGTTGCGAATTTCGTCGTTTGGGGCATGCAACGAAACCGCCAAACTGACGTCACTGAACTCCGCCAAACGATCCAAGGCCGGCACAACACCAGAAGTGCTTAAAGTCACCTTTCGCTTTGACAAGCCGTAGGCTAGGTCGTCTGTCATCAGGCTCATGGCAGACACCACATTGTCAAAATTGAGTAAGGGCTCGCCCATGCCCATCATCACCACGTTGGTAACAATCCGGCCTTTACCCGACTGCCATCCATCGTAGGAATTAATCGCGAGCCATACCTGGCCAATGATTTCAGCAGCGGTTAGGTCACGCTGAAAACCCTGTTTGCCCGTGGAACAAAACTTACAGTCTAAACTGCAACCCACCTGGGAAGAGACACACAACGTTGCCCTTCCTGCCTCGGGAATCAATACGGCCTCTACCAATGCGCCGCCGGTCACACGAATGGCCCATTTTCGAGTGCCGTCAGCCGAGTCCTGTTGATCAGCAATCTCAGGCGGGGTAATAGTGGCCAGAGACTCTAACTTTTCGCGCAGACCCTTTCCTAGATTACTCATGTCAGCGAAGTCGACAACGCCTTGATGGTGAATCCACTTCATGACTTGCTCCGCACGGAACCGTTTTTCACCCAGGTCCGTGAAGAAATCTTCCAATTGCTGACGACTCAGCCCCAACAGATTGACCTTCGCTGCGGCACTCGAGCTCGCGATCAAACTGTTGGCAACTGTCATAACGACGCGTCAGCGGGGCGCCTTAGCGCTCGCAAACCTCGTAAGCTGCAAAAAAGTAAGCGATTTCTCGAGCGGCTGATTCCGGGGAGTCTGATCCGTGTACAGCATTAGCGTCGATAGTGGTCGCAAAGTCTGCACGAATAGTGCCAGCAGCGGCTTCCTGAGGGTTTGTCGCACCCATCAAATCGCGGTTTTTGGCAATCGCGCCCTCACCTTCGAGCACCTGAACAACGACGGGACCAGACGTCATAAATTTGACCAGGTCATCGTAAAAAGGACGCCCTTTATGCTCTGCATAGAATCCGCCAGCCGTAGAGTCGGACAGCTGCATCATACGCGAGGCCGCTATGCGCAAGCCAGCTGACTCAAAACGGGTATAAATTTCACCGATGACATTTTTGCCGACGGCATCAGGCTTGATAATTGACAAGGTACGTTCAGTAGCCATGGAGCACTCCGATTGGGATAAGAAATCATGCAAGGGACGACAGGTCCCGATTTATAAGCGCGCAGATTATAAATGAGGCTCAGGATTATGTCATGGTCGACTAATTACTCTAATAGGCTACAAGGACCTTAACAGAGAAGCGTCAGACTTAGGTTGATTCGCCGTAAATGCCCTGAATAATTATGAGTGGAGGCTAAGGTTTAGCCGCTAGAGGGCGCCAAGGCGATGCTTCTGAACAGGGCAACGCTTAATGATGCTCTCGAGCATGGTTAATCGTGTATCGCGGAATTTCAACAACCAAAGGCTCTTCTGTCACCAGTGCCTGACAAGACAGCCGTGACTCAGGCTCCAAGCCCCAAGCCTTATCAAGAAAGTCCTCCTCCAGCTCATCGGCGTCTTCCAAGGAAGCGAAACCCTCTCGAACAATGATGTGGCAGGTGGTACACGCACAAGACATTTCACAGGCATGTTCTATGGCGATATCGTGAGCTAGTAAAGCGTCACAGATGGAAGTGCCAACCTCAGCTTCAACAACCGCTCCCTCTGGGCAAATATCGCCGTGGGGCATCACAACTATCTGGGTCATGACTCTGCTTCTCCTTCCAATGTAGCCACCGAGATTCCACCCAGCGCTGATTTAATACTTCGGTCCATACGCCGGGCCGCCAGCAGCTCTGAAGCACGCCCGGTCACCTCGATCGCATTCCTTAGCCCTTCAATATCTTCCCCTGCACGGGCATTTACCAAAGCAGATACCGCCGTCTCGAGCACTTGACCTTCACTCTCGTTCAAAAGATCGCCATCACTGGCAACAGCCGCTCGAATACCCGCAATCAACTGCTCTGCATCAACCTTTGCTTCGGCCAACTGACGCGCATGCATGTCCTCAGAAGCGTGCTCGTACCCGGCACGTAACATAGCGGCAATATCATCTTCGGCAAGGCCAAAAGCAGGTTTCACCACCACACTGGCCGTTGCCTCAGTCGTCGCTTCCTTTGCCTGAACCTCCAGGAGCCCATCCGCATCGACTTGAAAAGTCACCTCCAGCCGCGCCGCCCCAGCCACCATAGGTGGAATACCCTGCAATTCAAATGTTGCTAAGGAACGACAATCTTCTACGCGCTCCCGCTCGCCCTGAACAACATGAACAATAAGGCCCGTTTGACCGTCTTTAGCCGTCGTAAACTCTTGTGCCCGCGCCACAGGAATCGTCGTATTTCGTGGCACGATACGCTCTACCAAGCCGCCATAGGTTTCAACCCCCAGAGACAGAGGGATCACGTCTAGCAGCAGTAGATCACTGGCGTCACGATTACCAATCAGTAAATCGGCTTGCCTAGCGGCACCCATGGCCACCACGCGATCTGGATCGATACTGTTCATTGGCTCCTTGCCAAAAAGTGCGGCAACCACTTCACCAATAATGGGCATGCGTGTGGAGCCACCCACTAAAATGATTTGATCAATTTGAGACACACCAGCGTCAGCCACGCATTGCCGACAGGCATCCAAACTGCGATTCACCAGGTCAGCGCACTCAATATTAAATTGTTGGCGGGTAACCGTAACGGCCTTGCCACCGCTAGCAATACTATCGAGCTTAACTTCAATTTCAGATGCTGTAGTCAGGGATTCTTTTACCGACCTGGCACAGCGTAATAATGCCCGCTCTTGTGCGGCATCCAACGGCCCCAGCTCACCTTTATTTCGGAGTAACACGACTAACCGTTGGTCAAAGTCATCGCCACCTAAAGCGCTATCGCCACCCGTTGCCAAAACCTCAAACACGCCACGCTCAAGCCGAAGAATGGACACATCAAATGTTCCACCGCCAAGATCGTAAACGGCGACTACGCCCTCCTCACCTGAATCGAGGCCATAAGCTACCGCAGCCGCTGTGGGTTCATTGAGTAACCGCAATACATTCAGCTCACTTAATTCGGCCGCCTGTCGGGTTGCCAAGCGTTGAGCATCATCAAAATAAGCAGGGACGGTAATGACCACACCCGCGATAGGCGTACTCAGTGTCGACTCGGCACGATCACGAAGCGCATCTAAAAGTGCCGCAGACACCTCAACCGGAGTCACCGGCCCCTGAGAGGTTGCAAAAGCCACGCCGCTTTCTGCAAGCGTCGTATAGTCACTCGATGCAAGCTCTTCTCGGCTTCGACCCAGATAACGCTTCGCCGATGCGATGGTGTCATGGGGTGCTGAAACTGCCAAGGCTTCCGCCGCTGATCCTACGAGTATTCCCTCAGCACCAAAGTGCACCACAGAAGGAAGGCATCCATCGCCATCATCGTCAGTCAGGACCTTCACCTCGCCGTCACTGACATAGGCAACCAAACTATTGGTGGTTCCCAGGTCGATACCCAAGGCGAGCTTGCGCTCTACTGACTGCTCAGCCACCGCACCGGGTTCAGAAATTTGTAATAAAGCCATAGTAACGTCTAGAGGAGATCGCTGCTGCCAGCGACCTCCTGATTCAGCTTTTGCCAATAAAGCAGGTGTACCCAAGCAAATCCCGCCAACTCATAGTCCTCTTTTTCAATCGCTTCCTTAAAAGAAAGCAATTCAGCTTGCATAAGCATCTGCGTTTGTGCCGCTAACTTTGATCGACTTTCGGTGTCGCTGGGATCTAACGATTCTGCCGCATCTCTAAGGCGCATTTGCTGCATCAAAAAGTCATTGCTCACGGGTTGGCGCTCAAGAGTACGCAAATCACAATCCTTGCGTTCCAGTAGATGTCCCGCACGAGTAATTGGATCTTTCAGTGCTTGGTAGCCGGCATTGATATCTGCCGAAACCTGCGCAGCAAGACGCTGATCAGTCGCGCTGCCGCTGCCGTACCTGTCCGGATGAAAACGCCGTTGCAGCGTACGAAACCGCCGACCCAGATCGTCAATATCCACGTCAAATTGAGGCTCGATCTGGAACAGCTCAAAATAATCTTTGGGCGTACCCGAACCCCCTTCAGAAACCGCAGTCATAGCTAGACCGTGAAACTCTCACCACAGCCGCACTCACCGGCAACATTGGGATTGCGAAACTCCAGCCCCTCATTCAGCCCCTCTTTGGCGTAATCGACAATCGTGCCATCGAGATAAACCAAACTCTTGGGATCAATGAATAACTTCACACCAAAGTCTTCGAAAATGGCATCGGTGGTCTCGGGTGCATCGACAAACTCGAGCACATAGGCGAGCCCCGAGCAGCCAGACGTTTTAACCGCGATGCGTATACCCTCACCACGTCCGCGTGCCTCTAACTGCCGCTGAACATGCCCCGCTGCCTGTTCTGTGACCGCAACTGTCATCAGTCGTCCTGCTTATCTCTGAAATTCTTTACCGCCGCTTTAATAGCGTCTTCGGCCAGCACTGAACAATGGATTTTCACAGGCGGCAACGCCAACTCCTGAGCTATCTCAGTATTTGTAATCTGCTCAGCGTCTTCCAACTTGCGTCCCTTAACCCACTCGGTCAGCAACGAACTCGAAGCAATCGCAGAGCCGCAGCCGTAGGTTTTGAACTTAGCATCTTCAATGACGCCGTCATCACCCACCTTAATCTGCAAGCGCATGACGTCACCACAAGCAGGTGCACCCACCATACCCGTGCCAACACTTTCGTCTTCATCGTCAAACTTACCCACATTTCTTGGGTTTTCGTAGTGATCAATAACCTTTTCACTGTAAGCCACGACGTTCTCCTTTTAGGGGTTGTACTGCCAGCTCTGTGTTTAGTGCGCTGACCATTCGATAGAATTTAAATCAACGCCGTCTTGATACATATCCCAAAGCGGCGACAACTCACGTAATTTTTCGACAGCACGACGCACCTGCGTAATCGCGTGGTCAATATCTGCCTCGGAAGTAAATCGTCCAAAGCTGAAGCGCAGAGAGCTGTGTGCAAGCTCATCATTGAGGCCTAGGGCCCGAAGTACATAAGACGGCTCTAAGCTGGCAGATGTGCAGGCAGAGCCTGAAGATAGCGCCAAATCTTTCAGCGACATGAGCAAAGACTCACCCTCGACAAAGGCAAAGCTCACATTGAGCGCCCCTGGAAGCCGTCGCTCTTCGTCGCCATTGATATGGACCTCTTGAAGGTCCTCCAGTCCCTGCCAAAATCGAGCTCGCAAACTGATCAAGCGCGATGTTTCGTCAACCATTTCTTCTTTGGCAATACGTGCGGCTTCACCAAACCCTACAGCCTGATGGGTTGCCAGCGTACCTGAGCGCATACCGCGCTCATGCCCACCACCGTGCATTTGAGCTTCCAGCCTGACTCTGGGCTTGCGACGCACATAAAGTGCACCCACACCCTTGGGGCCATACATCTTATGGGCGCTCATAGATAACAAATCGACTTTCATGGTCTCCATATCAAGGGGCACCTTGCCCGTGCTTTGCGCCGCATCGACATGATAAATAACACCCGCTGCACGACAGACTTCACCGATACCGGCTATGTCATTGACCACACCAATTTCATTGTTGGCGTGCATAACACTGACCACCACTGTGTCGGGGCGAAGGGCAGCCTGCACAGACTCAGGCGTTGTTAAACCCGCCTTGTTGGGCTCGAGGTAAGTCACTTCAAAACCTTCCCGCTCCAGCTGACGGCAGGTGTCTAAAACCGCTTTGTGTTCAATTTTTGAAGTAACAATGTGCTGGCCTTTCTTGCGGTAGAAATGTGCCGCGCCTTTAATAGCAAGGTTATCCGATTCAGTGGCACCTGAAGTCCAAACGATCTCTCTGGGATCGGCGTTAATCAGATCGGCAATCTGGGCTCTGGCGTTTTCTACCGCTTCTTCAGCCTTCCAACCAAACACGTGAGAACGGGAAGCCGGATTGCCAAAAGTGCCCTCCATCGATAGACACTCAGACATTGCATCGGCCACGCGAGGGTCAACAGGCGTCGTCGATAAGTAGTCTAGATAAATCGGTGTATTAACTTGTGCGTTCATTGAAAGAGCATCCTTACTGCAGAATTAATTTTTGCACGGTTTCGTTTGCACTTAACCTTGCCTTGCCCGTTCGGTTGTCGACGAGATCTGCCAAGCTGATCTCGCTTAAAAAACCATGAATCCGGTCGCTTAAGTCCTGCCACAGATCGTGTGTTAGGCACACCTCACCGTGGTGGCAATTACCCTTGCCATTGCAGTTGGTAACATCGACAGACTCATCAACGGCATCAATAATTTCGGCGACAAACAAAGTGGCGCGATCCCGCGCCAAGCGGTAACCCCCACCGGGGCCCCTAACGCTAGTCACCAAGGCCTCTCGTCGAAGTTTGGCAAACAGCTGCTCCAGATAGGATAGCGAAATTTCCTGACGACCGGAGATATCTGCCAAAGAAACCGGCTTTTGTTCACCATTTATCGCAAGATCAAGCATAGCGGTTACAGCGTACCGCCCACGAGTTGTAAGTTTCATGCCACCTCCAATGGGAAGAGTGTGACAAAACCTACTAAAACACTCAAGTAAAAAACCAACTATTTTAGTAGGGCTTTATTTTTTGCCCTTTGGCACCCGTTTCTGTGTCTCAGCGAGAATGCCACGCAAGATATTCAACTCCATATCATCGAGGCGCACGCGGTTGTAAAGGCGCTTTAATCGCCTCATGAGCTGACGGGGCGCTTTAGGGTCGAGGAATTCAATGTCAATAAGGGTTTGTTCTAAATGCGCGTAGAAGCGAGCCATATCTTCTGCGGGCGCAAAAGGCGTATCCCAGGCTGCATCTTCCTCCGTGGCCGTGCTCCCTGCCAACTGTGCCATTCTAATTTCGTAAGCTACGATCTGTACTGCCATGGCCAAGTTCAGGGATGGATAAGATTCGTGGGTGGGAATATGGCAATGAAGATTACACAGCTCTAACTCCTCGTTGAGTAAGCCACGGTCTTCACGACCAAAGAGTATGGCCACTTCCTCGTCTTGAGTCGCATGGCGATAAAGACGCTCACCACAGTGACGAGCGTCTTGAAGAGGCCACGGAATGCGCCGCTCTCGCGCACTGGTACCCACAATAAACTGGGCCCCCTTGACCGCCTCTTCGACAGTCTCGACAACCGTTGCGTTTACCAAAACGTCTTCAGCTGAAGCAGCACGCCAGAGCGCTTCGGGTGCCGGGAAGGCCTTAGGCTTGACCAGTGTTAACCGAGTAAGCCCCATATTTTTCATGGCTCTGGCCACACCACCAATGTTGCCCGGGTGGCTGGTATGTACCAAGACGACGCGAATATTATCTATTGCCATGGAAATTACTGATCTCAAAAGTTAAAAAAAGGTCGCAGAGTGTAACAAAGCACTGAACAGGTCACGCTGCCCCTGCTATGCTTCGCCTCCGTCACGGGTCGGTAATCTACCCGTCTTTGGAGAAATCACCATGGAACCGATGGTCACCATCGCCCTACGCGCCGCTCGCAAAGCTGGCGACCTTATCGTTAGAGCTTCAGACGAGCTCGATCGCGTGGGACACCAAGCGAAAGGCGTCGCCGACTATGTCACTGAAGTCGATATCGCCGCAGAGCAAGAAATACTCAATCAACTTGGCAAGGCCTACCCAGACCACGCGTTCTTGGCCGAGGAAAGTGGACAAACAGGCAACGAAAAATCAGATCATTTGTGGATCATCGATCCACTTGATGGCACCAGTAATTTTATGCGCGGCATTCCGCATTATTGTGTATCGATTGCCTGCCTGATCGACGGTCGACTGGCTCATGCCGTGGTATTCGATCCGGTCCGGCAAGAGGAGTTTACCGCCTCCCGGGGACGCGGTGCCCAACTGAATGGCCATCGTCTGCGCGTCAGTAACCGTATCGATTTACGCGAGTGCTTGCTGGGCACCGGCATACCGTTTTTAGGCCATGAGCAGCAGCGCTTACCCCAGTACACTCAAACCCTCGCAGAACTTGCCGGTCAGTGCATGGGCATTCGTCGAGCGGGCGCAGCAGCACTGGACCTCGCTTACGTGGCGGCAGGCCGATTCGACGGCTTTTGGGAAACAGGCTTGGAACGCTGGGACATGGCGGCGGGGGCGCTGCTTATCAAAGAAGCTGGCGGGCTTATATCTGACCTCAGTGGCTCAGAGCGTTACCTGGACAATGGCCAAGTGGTGTGCGGCAATCCGAAAGTGTTTAAGCAGCTGCTTTCTACCGTAGGGCCCGTGTTGCGCTAACGCTGGGTCGTTAAACCTGAGATCCGTCTTCGCTACCGCCCTCTTTAACCGGGATCGCCACGTCTTCTTTACTCACACCCATGGCCAGCAGGATTGTCGCCGACACATAAATTGATGAGTACGTACCAATAGCAACTCCGGCTAACAGCGCCAACGCAAAGCCGTGGATCATTTCACCACCAAAGATGGCCAGGGCGAGCAAAACCAAAAGGGTGGTTAGTGATGTCACCAACGTTCTCCCCAAGGTTTCGGTCAGAGAAATATCGATGACCTCCACAGGGTTCCTACGCCGCAACTTGCGGAAGTTTTCTCGTATTCGATCGGCGACAACAATGGTGTCATTGAGTGAGTAGCCGATCACTGCAAGCACCGCAGCAAGCACGGTTAAGTCAAATTCTAGCCCCAATAAAGAAAAGGCACCCAATACAAACAGCACATCGTGCGCCAGAGCCATAACAGCCCCCACAGCAAATTTGAACTGAAAGCGGAAACCGACGTACAGCATGACCAACCCAAGAGCTAGGAGCATGGCAAGCCCGCCCTGCTCGCGCAATTCTTCACCGACAGCAGGCCCGACGAACTCCATGCGCCGCAGCTCAACAGGAGAGCTAGAAGCACGGCGCAGCACTTCTACCATGGCCACGCCCTGCTCATCGGAATAACTAATAGGCAAACGGATCAAAACATCACGATCAGTGCCAAAGGCAACAACAATGACACCTTCGTAGCCACTGTCTTCAAGGGTTTTGCGCACGCCTTGCAAATTAGCCGTATCGCCATATTCGACTTCGACCAGCGTGCCACCGGTAAAATCAAGGCCCCAATTTAGAGATTTGGTCGCCAAAGCGCCGCCCGCTATTAACAACGCCATGAGCGAAAAGCCCGCTGCAAACCGACGCCACGCCATAAAAGGAAGAACTTTCATACCTGAGCCTCCTCAGCATCACGTTTTGGTAGTGGACCAATCGACAAGCTGTCGACTCGGCGACCTCCGTAAATGAGGTTAACCAGCGCTCTGGTACCCAAAATAGCGGTAAACATGGACGTTATGATGCCTAGAGATAAAGTGACTGCAAAACCCTTGATGGGTCCCGTACCCACTGCATATAAAATGACGGCCACAATAAGCGTTGTGATGTTGGCGTCGAGAATCGTCGCTACAGCCCGCTCAAAACCCGCATCGATGGCCATTTGAGGGGACATGCGTCGGGCCAACTCCTCTCTTATTCGGGCGAAAATCAGAACGTTAGCATCGACAGCCATTCCCACCGTTAAAACGATACCAGCAATACCGGGCAGGGTTAGGGTAGCGCCCAGAAGCGACATAAAGGCGAGCAGCAGCACCAAGTTAGTAGTGAGAGCAACAACCGCTGCAACACCGAATACCCGGTAGTAAAGCACCATGAAGATAACCACTAAAGCGAGGCCTATTTGCACCGACTTCACACCCAGAGCAATATTTTCAGCGCCCAGCGACGGGCCCACAGTGCGCTCTTCGACGAAAGTAATGGGCGCGGCCAACGCCCCAGCTCTGAGCATTAGCGCGAGCTCAGAGGCTTCACCGGGAGAATCTAGACCGGTGATTTGAAATGATGCCCCTAAAGCAGACTGGATAACCGGAGCAGTGAGCAATTTCTTTTCGTCGTAGGGCACCCTAACGACCACTTCCTCACCGTTTTCATCTTGCTCATACCGAGTTCGATATTTGCGCTCAATGAACAAAACGCCCATTCGCCGCTTGATGTTATTGCGCGTAGACCGAGACATCAGCATGCCGCCTTCGC